>JGIcombinedJ30088_10000014_pt1 | contig 164455 bp, 154 predicted proteins | sample PinacodermPK_FD_30088 | JGI IMG/M metagenome (IMG submission 30088)
TTGTTTTTTCCTGTTGTTTCCTTTCGTTTCCGGTTGTTTTGTAGCTGGTGGGTGGGGGTGGATGACAGGTTGATGAAAGGGTGGGGAGCCCTCACCCTGTGCAACTGGGGAGATGGGTTACATTTAGACCAGGGACATAGGTAACACTTTTGTTGGGGTGCGGACCACCCTTTTGGTCCAGGTGTCCAGTTGACCTGTCTCCAGGGGGCCGAACTGGATGCTCAGGTACCGGTCGTCCTGGGCTGTCAGGCCCACCGGTTCGCCTGCCAGGGCCTCGCTCAGGTATATCTTCTCGCCCTGCCACTTGATCTCACCGTTGGAGCGCACCCGCCGAACCTGGACCCCTGGGGGATATTCCGGGGACCTGACCCGTGCTGGGTACTCCCGCAGGGAGGGCTGGTAATGCCGTACTGGCGTCTGCTGCCCCAGGGCCTCGTGGGGCCGCTCCTGGTTATACTGACGGCGAAACTCGTCAAAGGCTTGCTGCTGCGCTGGCCGGTTCCGGGGGGGCGGACTGGCCGCCTCCGCCTTCAGCGTCCGGTGCAGCCGCTCCAGCCGTCCGTTCTGCTCCGGGTGGCCCGGCTCGATCCGTTCCGGCGCTATCCCCAGCTTCACCCACCACACCGACAGCTGGCTCAACCCACCCAGACCCACGCTGGCGAAGGGGGTCCCGTTGTCGCTGCGGACCGCCTCCGGCAACCCGTACTCTCGGAACACTCGCTCCATCCTTTGTCGCACCCCGGGTCCATGGGTCCCGGCCAACCCCTGGCAGCACAGCAGGTAGCGGGAGTGGGCGTCCACCAGGGTCAGGGGATAGACCGCTACTCCGTCTCCCGTCTTGAACTGGCCCTTGAAGTCCAGGCACCATACCTGGTTGCTCCCCTGGCACTGGGCAAAGGGTTCACTCCAGGGTGGCGTGCGGCGCACCTTCCGCCGCCGCTGGGTCAACCCGTGACGCTCCAGAATGTTCCCCACCGTGCTGGCCGCTGGCCACTTTACCCCAGGCTCCCTTTCCTGCAGCCAGGCCACCAGCTTCTTCGGTCCCCAGGTGGGGTGGGCTTGCCGCGCTCCTACCACCAGCCCCTCCACTGCTCCAGATACCTGGTTGGGGNGACTGTGGGGCGCCCGGCTCCGGTCTCCCAATCCCTCGAATCCCCCTTCCTGATACCGCTGCAGACGCTTGTACCCCGTCTTTCGGCTGATGCCGAAGGCCTGGCACAGAACCTGGAAACTCTCTCTCCCTGCCAGGGTTGCCAGAATGAATCTCTCTTGCTCCAACTGTGGATTCGTATCGGTCCAGGGCAACACTTTCCTCCCAGATGCCATCTCCTTTCCTCCTAAAGGAAAGTGTTACCTATGTTCCTGGATAATCTGTTACCAATCTACCAGGTTTGTACCCCCCGGCCCCTCTCCCATAGGGAGAGGGGAGATGTTTGGTTTTGATGTTGGTTGCGGTTGGGTGGGCATGGTATGTGGTGTGGATTTTAGATCCTTCGGCTGCGCTCAGGATGACATGGTTTGTATTTGGGTTGCCCTCACTCCTGGCCCCTGTACCATAGGGCGAGGGGGGATGTCCTTCGACAAGCTCAGGACGAACGGGGGAGAGGTGTCAATGAAGGGGGCCCTCACCCCCGGCCCCTCTCCCATAGGGAGAGGGGAGAACTTTGGTATTGATGTTGGCTGCGGTGGCTGGACATGGTATGTGGTATGGATTTGAGGCCCTTCGGCAGGCTCAGGGCGACATGATTGGCGCTTGGGGCGGCATTGGTTTGTGGGTGGTGGCGGGGCGGGTTTGAAGCCTGCCCCTACGGTGGGGCGAGGTGTCGCGTTTGGGGAATCTTGTTCCAACCGTCATTCCGTTCAGGTTCGAGGTTCCCGCCGACGCGGGAACGACGGGGTTGGCCCGAAGCTGACATGCAGTTGTACGGCGCGGGTCAGGGTCGTGCTTGTGTGGTCTGCATGGCGCGGGGCCCTGGGCGTGCTTGTGTGGTCTGCATGGCGCGGGTCCGGGGTGTGCTTGTGTGGGTTGTATGGCGCGGGTATCATACGCCTGAATGGCGGGGTGCCACGGGACGGTGGCTGACGGGCCGGTGGGTGGCGGGCTGCTGCCAAACCCGGATTGGAGAGGGTGAACGATGCCAACGATGCCAAGGAAGAGTTTCTGGGCCTGGGGTATGGAGTCTGACGAACCGACCGAGGCTCAGCGCCGCGACCTGGCCGCCAGCCTTTCCAGCAAGTTCGGGGTTTCCATAGATGTCCCGCCAGTGCCGTCCAGCAGTGACCTGGACCTGCGCAAGCCCCGGATTGCCGTGCCCGATTCCCTGGCCTCCATCTGCTCCACTGATACCCACGAGCGGGCGGTCCACACCTACGGCCGTAGCTTTGGCGACCGGATACGGGCCTTCAACCTCCACTTCCCCAACCCTCCGGACGTGGTGGCATTTCCCAAGACGGAAGAGGACGTGACGGCGTTGCTGGACTGGTGCTCGGGCCGGGGCTATGCTGCCATTCCCTACGGCGGGGGAAGCTCGGTGGTCGGCGGTTTTGAGCCGCCCGAGGACTACGACGGCGTGGTGTCCATAGACCTGAGCGGTCTGGACCAGGTGCTGGAACTTGATGAAGTTTCGCGGGCGGCCCGAATCCAGGCCGGCATATACGGTCCGGCCCTGGAAGAGAAACTTCGACCTCACGGCTACACCCTGCGCCATTTCCCGCAGAGCTTCGAGTTTTCGACGCTGGGCGGCTGGATTGCCACCCGTTCCGGCGGCCACTACGCCACCAACCAGACGCATATCGACGATTTCGTGGAATCGGTCCGGATGGTCACGCCCCAGGGCATATGGGAGTCCCGGCGCCTCCCCGGCAGCGGGGCTGGCCCCAGTCCGGACAGAATATTGCTGGGAAGCGAGGGCACCCTGGGCATCATCACCGAAGCCTGGATGCGGATTCAGGCCCGGCCCCGTTTCCGCGCCTCGGCCGCCGTCACCTTTGCCTCCTTTGAGACGGGAGGGGAGGCGGTGCGGCAGATAGTGCAAACCAAGCTGTGGCCGGCCAACTGCCGCCTGCTGGACCCCGGCGAGGCCGCCGACGCACTGGGTTACGACGGTACGCAGGCCATCCTGGTGCTGGGGTTTGAGTCTTCCGACCTGCCCCAGGGGGAGCAGATGCGCCAGGTCATAGACATAGCCCGCGAGTGCGGCGGGTCGGTCAGTGACGACCAGGTGCGAATCATAGACGGCAGCAGCGAAGAAGCCCGCCGGCCCGAGGCGGTGGGGGCGTGGCGCAACTCCTTCATTGGGGCGCCCTACCAGCGGAACATTTCCATGGGCATGGGGCTGGTGGCCGAGACGCTGGAAACTTCAATCACCTGGGACCGCTGGCATGAAATGGATGCGGCGGTAAGGGGCGCATTGCAGGATGCGCTGGACCGGGTTTGCGGCGGCGGACGGGTCACCTGCAGGTTTACCCACGTTTACCCGGATGGCCCGGCGCCCTATTTCACCTTTGAGGGGATGGGCCGACCCGGCGCGGAACTGGAGATGCACGAGGAGATAAAGCGGGCCGCGTCGGACGCCATCATCGCCCACGGCGGGACCATCACCCACCACCATGCGGTGGGCCGAGTACACCGTCCCTGGTACGACCAGCAGCGTCCGGATCCCTTCGCCGCCGCGCTGCGGGCCGCCAAGTCTGCCGTGGACCCCAACTGGGTGCTCAATCCTGGAATCCTGATTGACCGGTAGCGTACCCGAAAATGCCGTGGCGAAGGGAGATCCGGCGGGGTTGAGCAGCGTTTCTCCCTTACCCGGGGAGCAGGTACGAGACAACCACTACCCCAAGTTTCTTCAATCCGAACTTTCTTCAATCAAGGAGGGCAGATGGGCATTTCCAACGAGACTATGCGAGCCATAATCCGGGAGTACGGGGGCTTCGAACTGTCCGACGAGGAACTGGAACAGGTAAAGCCCGAAGTGGACAGCTATATCGAAGCCATGGCGGAAACAGCGGAACTGGACCTGTCGGACACGATGTCCAGCCGGTTGCTGCGGGCCGCCGAGGGAGGTTCCCAGGATGCCTAACGAAGCTCTTCTCGACCTGACCATCAGCGAACTTGCCCCCAGGATAGCATCGGGAGAAGTTTCTCCCGTGGAGGTCACCGAGGCGGCCCGGGCCCGGGCGGAACGCCTGCAGCCCGTCCTGAATTCCTTCATAACCCTGCTGCCGGAACGGGCCGTGGAGCGAGCCCGGGAACTGGAGGCGGAGGTGGCCGACGGCAAGTATCGCGGCCCCCTGCACGGCATACCCATCGGCATCAAGGACAACATCGCCACCCGAGGCATACGCACCACCGTGGGCAGCCTGGTCCTGTCCGACAATGTCCCTGACGAAGACGCCCAGGTGGTCGCGCTCTGCGAAGAGGCCGGGGCCATCATCCTGGGCAAGGAGAACCTGGAAGAGTTTGCGGCCGGCGCCACCTCCAACAATCCCCACTACGGCGCCGTCCACAACCCCTGGGGCCTCGACCACATTCCGGGCGGGTCCAGCGGCGGCGGTGGGGCCAACGTGGCCGCCGGAGTCACCTTTGCCTCGCTGGGCACCGACCTGGGCGGTTCGGTGCGGTTGCCCGGTACCTTTTGCGGCGTGGTGGGCCTGAAGCAGACCTTTGGGCGGGTCAGCCAGCGGGGACTGATGGTGACGAGTTTCAACGGCGACCATATAGGCCCGATGACGCGCTCGGTGGCAGACAGCGCGCTGGTGCTGCAGGCCATAGCTGGCTACGACCCCCTGGACCCCAGCACCGTACCCGTGCCGGTACCCGATTACCTGGAAGGGCTGGGGTCTTCCCTGGCCGGGCTGAAGGCCGGGGTTCCCTCAAACTACTTTTTCGACGAGGTTGACGCGGAGGTGGAGACCAGCGTCCGGAACGCCATCGCCGCCCTGCAGGAGCTGGGCGTGGAGGTTGTGGAGGTCAGCCTTCCCAGCATGCAGTACGTGGGAGCGCTGCGGGCAGCCAGCCTCTCCGACGGCATAGTCACCCACGAACCTTACCTGGCCAGCGCGCGGGAGAAGTACGGGCCCAACGTGGTTAACCGTACCATGGCCGGACAGTTCGTGCTGGGGCGCGACTATTCCAGGGCGATGAAGGTGCAGCGCATCATCAAGGAAGAGTACGCCCGGGTTTTGCAGGAGGTTGACTTCCTGGTTACGCCCACCGCGCCCATTCCGGCTCCCCGCATTGACGCAGTGGACATCGACGTCAACGGCGAGACCCACCGAGTTCGGGGCCCGGGTTCCGGGTTTATTTCCCGAAACACCAGCCCAATGAACGGCAATGGCCTTCCGGCCATCACGGCGCCCTGCGGGTTCAGCGGAAATGGCCTGCCCATAGGCGTGCAGTTCATAGGCCGCCCCTTTGAAGAGGGGCTGTTGTTCAAGGTAGCATCGAGCTACGAGCAGGTCTCGCCCAGCAGGGGCGTCAAGCGGGAACTGTAGGAACGGGGCGGTTGTAACGGCAGGGTGAAATCGGCTCGGATAGGAGAGCTAAGGCGCAGGCTCCACTGCTGGGAGCCTGCGTTTTGGGTTTTGGGAGTAAACAGGCGATATACCGGAGTCCTGGTATATCGCGGAGGTTATCACCCATTTGCGTGACGGCTCTGGATTCTGGCTTTCGCCAGAATGACGAGAATCGACTTTATACGACACCCCCTAATTTAAACAACCCAAGTAGGCCAAGGCATCTTCGAGTCCAGCAGGGTCGAGGTCGGACATAAGAAAATTTTGGCTGGAAGAATCTGCGGACCACATGGCCGCGACCAGCACATAGCCCCGTGGGAGTGGCCCAGTCGCAGTTCGCAACTTGTTCACGATTTGCCTCAATTGGGCCCGGTTCGTGATATATACTGCCGACCCGTCGTCAGTGAGGACCGGATCGTAGAATTCTGCAAAGTCCCCGGACCAGGTTTTGGCTTCCGTATCCCAGAAACCGTAGGAATGGGACGACACCCATGCTGGAACACTGTAGGTGTAAGGCGAGAGGTAGCCGAATTGAAACTCCCCCAAACACCCCAGAGAAAGCCTTAAGTCCTGTGCTGGACTATCGGAGAGCGCATCAATAGTCGCCACCTTGACATCTGATGCCTCGATCCAGGGTGCGGTCTCCTTCAGCACCGACACAAGACTCTGTTCATAATCCGTGTCTCTGTACCAGTAACCCGATTGTGACCAGACCCTGGGTGTCGGAGTGGCCGTAGGGGTAGGCCAGGGTGTTGGAGAAGGCGTCGGTGTCGGAATCGACGTTGGGGTTGCCATTGCCGTAGGCGTCGGATACGGAGTATAGGTGGGATACGGAGTGGCCGTAGCCAAAGGCGCAAGAGTGGGATAGGGCGTGTAGGTTGGTTGGGGCGTAGCCGCCGGCGCCTCCGTTGGTATGGGATACGGTGTGGCTGTTGGATACCCCGTGGCCGTGGGATATGGTGTGTACGTGGGATATGGCGTAGAGGTGGGCAAGGCAGCCAGATGCGCCGTTACCGTGGCGGGAATATCCGGTGTGGCTTCAGGCTGAGGGGCGGCGCAGGCCACCAACCCTGCCAGCACCAGCAAGGAAACGATCAATGCCTTCATGATTTGGTTCTCCAGAAATAGTTTGGGAAGTTCCACCCCACCAGGCAACCTGTGGTTTGGCCGGTGCGGCGAGTCTAAAAGGGAAATTGCTGGAGAATTAAGGGGCTATTCCAGTCGAGGGGTTGAGCCCGACAATAACGATACCGGCAGGGCTCGACTCGCGAGGACAGTGTCAAAGAGGCGAGAAACATGGGGCGCCTGCTCCCCGGATACTGCCGTACTGGTCGGCGCAAACATCACCTTCAGAGCTGCTTGCCTTATGCGACCAACTACTTCCGATAACGGGGCGGAGAGGGGGCTTCTAAGGGTGCGGCGAATCAACTGGCGGCTGACACCGTAGCAAACCGCCATCATGAAAAAGGCAGTGACCCACAGCTGAACAGTAACTTGGGCCGCGGGTTCAAGCACGTCAGCCAGGAATTTCATTGCCACCACATCTATCGGGGCGCCAACAAGGGCGGAGAGGCCCATCAGCAACAGCAGGCAGAACCCGGTCATAAGCAAAGGAGCGGCCACGCTCCAGAATGCCCAGGTCCTCAAGAACAGTACGGGCACGTAATGCTCGTTACGGGGAATGAAATTCAGCATCTTGCCTTGACTGTAATCGCCCCGAGGCAAAAGTTCAACCGCCCCAGTAACCAGGGCCGCAGGGAGTGTCGTCAAATTAGCCATTACTGCCGGTTGGGTATCGGGTGTAAACAGGCGATATACCAGAGTCCTGGTATGTCGTTGCGCGTATCACCCATTCATACGACGGCTCTGGATTCTGGCTTTCGCCAGAATGACGGGAATCGGCTTTTGGCGATAATCCCTGGGCGCCACCAAGGCAACCATGTCAAACCAATTGCTGGGCCCGCCGTATCGGCTCTGGCCGGTTTGCCCAAACTTGCCCGCCTTAGAGAGCGTGCTATAGTATGGGAAGTGCGATCCCCAAGGGGTTGCAACGTATATTTTCGGATTCGCAAAGGCGATTAGACAGAGGAAAACGAACTATGCCCCAACTCATGAATTTGAAAGTTAATGGCGAGGACCGGGAAGTTGAAGCCCCGGCCCGCCGCCTGCTGGTGGACCTGCTCCGGTACGACCTGGGACTTACTGGCACCAAGGAGGGTTGCAGCGTCGGCGTGTGCGGCGCCTGCACTGTCCTGGTGGACGGGGAAATGGTGGCTTCCTGCATCACGCTGGCCGCGGCTGTCGAGGGGTCGGAAATCACCACCATCGAAGGGCTGGCCCAGGACGGGAGGCTCCACCCGGTGCAGCAGGCTTTCATTGACTACGGCGGGTTCCAGTGCGGCATCTGCACTCCCGGCCAGGTGATGGCCGCCAAGGCGCTGCTGGACGACTATGCGCAGCCCACGGAGGAGGAGATTCGGGACTGGATGATGGGTAACCTGTGCCGCTGCACCGGCTACTACAAAATCCTGGAATCGGTGGTAGCCGCCATGAGCCCCGCTGCTTCCCAGGAAGGGGGGCAGGCCAGATGATAGATTTCGAATTTCACCAGGCTAATGACCTGGACCATGCCTTTGCCCTGCTGGCGGACTACGGCGATGATGCGCGGCTGATGTCGGGAGGCACTGCCCTGGTATTGCAGATGAAGCAGCGGTTCTCCCAGCCGGGTCATGTCATTGGGTTGAGGCGCATCGCCGGACTGGGTTCCATCGAAGAAACGTCAGAGGGCAGCGTTCGTATAGGCGCGCTTTGCACCCAGCGCCAGGTGGAGAACCACCCCCTGGTGTCCGAGCGGATTCCCCTGGTGGCCGGGGCTTACCGTCACGTCGCCACGCCCCGCATACGCAACATGGCCACGGTGGGCGGCGGCCTGGCTCACGGCGACCCCAACCAGGACCCGCCGCCGTCCCTCATAGCCCTGGGCGCCTCAGTAGTACTGTCCTCGGCCAGCGGCGGGGAGCGCGTTGTTCCTGCGGAGGAACTGTTCGTGGACTACTTTGAGACCGACGTACGGCCCGGCGAGATAGTCACCGGCCTGGTCGTGCCGCCCGCGCCGGATGGGGCCGGTACCGCCTACCTGAAGTTCCTGCCCCGCACCGCTGACGACTACGCGACCGTATCGGTGGCTGCCGTGGTTACGCCGGACGAGGCTGGCAACTGTGGCGACATCCGCGTCGTGCTGGGCTCGGTGGGGCTGACGCCCATCCGCGCCACCGCCGCCGAGGATTCCCTGCGAGGCCAGCCCCTGACCGACGAGACCATTGGCGCGGCGGCCGCCATGGTCCAGGACGCCGTTGACCCACTGGAAGACCACCGGGGTTCGACGGAATACAAGCGGGAAATGGCCGAGGTCTTTACCCGCCGGGCAGTCCGCCAGGCCATGACCAACGCCGGGATGATGTAGCGCCGTGAAGCTGGAGAATCGGTGCGTGGTGCCCGCCGACCGGAATACGGCGTGGAACCTGGTGATGGACCTGCCCCGGGTGGCGCCCTGTGTGCCGGGCTTGTCAACGCTGGAGGCTGACGGCGAGGACGGATACAAGGGTACGCTGCAGGCCCAGGCCGGTCCCATGCGGGTGAACCTGGCGGGGTCGGTCCGGATTACTGCGCAGGATGCGGAAAAGGGCGAGGCCCACTTCCTGCTGGAGGCCGCCGACCGGCGCATTGGCGGTTCGGTCAAGACCACCATGACTCTGCAGCTTTCCCCCACCGCCGACGGCCAGACCGAACTTACGATAGCCACCGACACCGCCTTCATGGGCGCCCTGGGCACCCTGGGTCAGCCCATAATCCGCCGCAAAGCCGCCGCCACGGTGGAGGAATTCGCGAAGAATTTGGCGGGGATGGTTGGGGATACGGGGTAACGCGATGGAACCGGCAAGCAAGATCGAGTCCATCAAGATAAAGGGCTTCCGGTCGCTGGCCGACGTGGAACTTACCGACCTGCCCAATGCCGCTGTGCTCATCGGCCCCAACGGTTCCGGCAAATCCAACGTCTTCCTGTTCCTGGAAATGCTGCGGCAGATGCTGCGCTACCGCCGCCTGGGGGAGTTTGTGGCGCGGCACGGCGGAGCGGACGACCAGTTGTTTGGGGGGAGTGAACAAACCCCTCGCATTGAGTCTGAAATCGGACTGAAAGCCAAGCGGAGTAGAGGCACATATGTAATCAATCTCTCCTACACTCAAGGGGATGGGTTTTTCGTTGACAGAGAGAGTATAGATTTTTCGTCACCTGAACCTTTGGCACCTATGGGACGGATAATCTTCAATCGCGACTCCGAGAGCGGAATCCTACCCTTCGACTCTGACGGCGAGCCTAGCAATGAAACAGGAAGTCCACATCTAGACGAAGCCTTGATTGAATGCAGGGATTTTCTGGGGGGTTGGTCGTTTCACCAATTCCATAACACTGGCTTCCACTCCGACATTAAGAAAAGTTGGGACGTAACGGACAGCGCACGGCTTCTGCCAGATGGCGGCAACCTGGCGGCCGTGCTTTACGGGCTGGAACGGGAAGACCCCAAGCGGTACGACTATATCTGCAATCTGGTTAATCGCATACTTCCCACCTTCGACCGGTTTGATTTGGAAGAGAGCTACGGCAAGGTTATGCTGAGGTGGAAGGCAAGGGATTCGGACAAGACTATGGGAGCCCACCTGACATCCGATGGCTCCCTGCGCTACTTCTGCCTGGTAACGCTGCTAAACCTGCCCGAGGAAATGCTGCCCAGCGTCATCCTGCTGGACGAACCGGAACTGGGCCTGCACCCTTCGGCTGTGGGGCTGATCGGGGCGATGATCAAGCGAATGTCCCGCAAACGGCAGGTGATAGTCGCCACCCAGTCGCCACTGCTGGTTGACGAATTCGCGCCCAACGAGATTTTCGTAACGGAGCTAAAGGAAGGGCGAACGATCATTACACGCCAGAACGAGGAATATCTCAGTGTCTGGCTTGAGGAATTTTCGATCGGCGAATTGTGGCAGAAGAATGTGCTGGGTGGGCATCCTTGATTCGTGTTGCCATTACCGTTGAAGGGTTAACTGAACGGGTTTTTGTCAATCAAGTCCTTGCCCCACACCTGGAAACCAGAGAAATTTATTCATCCACGGTCCTGTTAGGGAGATCTGCCAGACGTGTCGGAGTGGGAGGCAACGTAACGATAGATCGGTTGGCCGCGGATATGGTGTCGAACTACCACCGTTTCGACTTCGTGACTTCGCTGGTGGATTTCTACGGGTTCAGGGATAAGGGAACCAGAAGTGTTGGGGAGCTGGAACAAGCCATTACTCAAGAGGTTGAAAAAAGGATTCAGCGCAATTGGGACGAGAGGAAAGTAATCTCCTACGTTCAGCAGCACGAACTTGAAGGCCTGTTATTCGCGCAAGTCGATGGATTCGCTAGCGTCCCCGGGGCAGACGACTCGGTCCTGGTGCAATTGGCAAGAGTTCGCGCCCAATTCTCGTCCCCTGAAGAAATCAACGACAATCCCGACACCGCTCCCAGCAAACGCATCATGCAAGTACTACCTGACTATGTTAAGACAATTGATGGCCCCCAAATAGCCCAAGCCATCGGTCTTGGCGCCATTCGGCAGGAATGCCCCCGGTTCGACTCGTGGGTAACTCGCCTGGAATCTCTGTCGGCCTAGGGGGTGTCGCCAAATCAGTCCTTCCTGACGTTTGGTAATCGGGTGCAAATACGCTGCAATACAAAGCCTTGTTACATCGCGGAGGTTATCATCCAAAATTAAGACGTTTCTGGATTCTGGCCTTCGCCAGAATGACGAGAGTCGACTTTTGACGACACTCCCTGAATAACCCCAGCAATTAAAAGCGCCCGGGAGTTCTTATCCCGGGCGCTTCTTATTCTGGGCCAAGCTCTCTTTAAATCCGGATCACCCCTACCAGATCCCCGTCCTGTTCCTCTATGGCAATTTCGGTGCCGAAGGGTTTGGAGACTTCCTGGAGCCAGGTCAGGGTTTCGCGGGCTATGGGTCCTTCTGCCAGTATGGGGCGGCCGCGCTGGGGGATGGGGCGGCCGAAGCCCATGTCGATGGGGTAGAGGATAATCTCCCGCAGGTCCCCGCCGGCGTAGTTGCAGACGGCTACCACGCTCTGCCAGAAGACCGGGTCGGCGGCGAAGGCGCGGGTGCCGCTGCCGGAGCGGGTGTCCAGGTAGTCGCCGGGGGTGCTGTTGAAGTCCAGGCCGAAGCGGCGGTAGGCCTCGTGGGGCAGCCACAGGACGCTTTCGTTCTGGAAGATGAAGTTGCCCAGGCTGTAGAAGATGGGCCGATTCTTGTAGATTTCGATGCCCCGCAGGAAGTGGGGGCCGTGGCCCACGAAGGCGGCGCAGCCCTGGTCAATGGTCCAGTGGGCGAAGTCCGTCAGGAAGTGGGGCGGCGACAGGCGGGAGTGCCCGTGGAAGTCACCGTCGGGGCCGCTTTCATGGCAATGGACGCCGTACACCTGCCAGTCCGACTGCTTCTGCGTTCCCCGGATCCAGTTGCCAATGCCCAGCCGGTCCTCTTCATTAAGGGCGGTGCGGATGGCGTACTCCTCGTCCAGGATGAACTTGTTGTCGAGGAAGTCTATCTCGGTGTTGTGGTCCGGTTCGTTTTCGTTGCCCCGGAAGCCGAAGTGGCGGTGGAAGGCATGCTCTTCCTCGTAGCCAAGTTCCAGGTTGGCCTTGCGCAGGGCGTCGAACACATCCTGCTGCACGTGGTGGGTAATGTCGTGGCGGAGGGCGTTGACCCCGGGGCGACCTCGGAAGTCGGGGCGGCCGGCGCCGGCGCGGGACTGCTCGCTGTAGGTGCTGGTGGCGCCCATGACCGCCACCCGGCCCCGGGCTGAGTCCACGTAGGCGGGAGCGCGGGCCTCGTCCAGGTCGCGGCCACCGCCGGCGTAGGCCAGGTCGATCTCGCGGCAGTGCTCCAGGGTGGTCAGGAAGCCGCCCTCGGAGTAGTCGAAGGAGTGGTTGTTGGCGGCGGTTACGGCGTTGATGCCCATCCACTTAAGTTCGTCCAGGTTGTGGGGGTCGGAGCGGGTGTAGGTGGCGCTGCTCCACTGCCAGCTGCTCTCGAAGTCGTGGAAAAGCATTTCCAGGTTGACCAGGGACACGTCGGCCCCCCGCAGGATGTCCACCAGCTTGAGGAAGCGGGGTTCCTGGAAGGCCCGCATCCGGCGGGTAATCATGGCGTCGCCGCCCAGGGCGATGGAAATATCGCGGCGCTCGGCGTCGTAAATGGTCGTCATTGCTGCCTCCTTGCGGTGTGGGAACCGGGGTAGGTTAAGTGGGGGCATTTTAGCAGATTTGGGGTGGGGGTTTACATTCAGCAGTTTAGCCGCGAAGGGACACACGAAGAATCAAGATATATATGTGGGTTAGATTCCAGGGCAATCGCATGAGCGCCAAATTGGCGAAACTTCCGGGGAACGGTCAGCAGGATGTTGTGGGGAACGTACGATGGGGGTCTGGATTCCCGCCTGCGCGGGAAAGACGGCAGGAGGGGTGATGGGAATGTGGGGAACATACGATGGCGAGTCTGGATTCCCGCCTGCGCGGGAAAGACGGCAGAAGGGGTGAAGGGACCGAGTCAGAATTCATGCGATACCGCAGGGTTTGATTCGTATGCCCAATTCAACCCGTTGACGCTGTAGTAGAATGGGGGCAAATTCACAAATGCGTTGGAGGCCCACCCATGACTACCGACGCCAATAACAGCCTGGAACAGGACTTGCTGTTCGCCATTGTCAAGGAAAAGTACGGGCACCTCCTGACTGACGAGCAGTTGGCGGGGGTGCGAAACGCCATCGTCGGCCAGCGGGATGTGTTCCGTCCCATACGGGAGTACCGTCTGACCAACGGCGTCGAACCCTTCTCCACCTTCACCCCTTTCCGGGGGGATTAGTCTCCATTACTTTAGCGGGATACCTCAAGGGACACAAAACCATCGCAGTGTCGCTCCGACCCAGCTCTTTGACGTTACAGTTAACACTTGAAGGATAGAGAAAAAGGATTCTTGGCATCTAGATGTGGCTAACGTTACTGTCAGCAATAGTTTCTTCCCTAGCCGCCGTCATCGCTGTCGGCGTAGCGGCCTATGCAGTTTGTCAAACCAGGATGCTTCAGAAGGAACAATGGAGGAAAGATGAGCTAGAACGTAGAAGGGACGTGCTACGCCGCCTTGTTGGCTATAGCTACCGACTGACCAGTTCATTCACAGGTACTGATGGAGAGCCGTTTATCGCGTTGAATGAGGCTTGGGTAGTTTTTGCAGATGTTGAAGAGGTCACCCTCAACCTAAAGAGAATGCACAATGAATTGGGTCACCCGAACCTGCTCAGGCCGAATATTCTTGCCTTAGTGAAGTCTATGGCGATTGCCGCTGAAATCCCTCTGTATGAATTAGATGATAAGTTCATTGAAAGTCCATTCACACCTCCAAACAACGACCATTCCGGTTGATTTACGGCCTCCCAACTATGATCACTATGATTGGTTATCAACACAAGAGGAAAGCCTAATCAAAAGCTGATGGCTCATTTCGCGTTCAACTTAATCGGCCATTCAGCTTGCTCGGATTTGCTCTAGACCAGCACCATTTTAGGGGAGTTCTCATGCCCGACGCCTTCACCTTCAAGCCAATTCGGGAGCTGGCTGGCCTTATCGCTGGCAAAGAGGTTTCTCCTGTCGAGTTGACTCAGACTTTCCTGGACCGGCTGGAACGGTATGGCCCCCACTACAACTCCCTGGTGACCCTGACCGCCGAACGGGCTTTTCAGACTGCCCGACAGGCCCAGGCGGAGATTGCGGCGGGTCGCGGCAGGGGCCTGCTGCACGGCATTCCCTGGGGGGCCAAGGACCTGCTGGCCACCGGCGGCGGCATTCCCACCACCTGGGGCGCGGCGCCCTTCCGGGATCAGCAGTTCGACCACGACGCTACCGTGGTTGTCCGGCTGGAGGCGGCCGGGGCACCCCTGGCCGGCAAGCTGGCCATGATCGAACTGGCCGGAGGCATGGGGTACATCCACCCGGACGCTTCGCTGACCGGCCCTCCAAAGAATCCCTGGGACACGGGCCGCTGGACCGGCGGATCCTCCAGCGGTTCCGGCGCGGCGGTGTCGGCTGGCCTGGTCCCCTTTGCCATTGGTTCGGAGACGTGGGGTTCTATCCTGATACCGGCCAACAACTGCGGATTGGCCGGCCTGCGTCCCACCTACGGCCGGGTAAGCCGGTACGGGGCTATGGCCCTGTGCTGGACGCTGGACAAGCTGGGCCCCCTGTGCCTGACCGCCGATGACTGCGGTATTGTCCTGGAAGCCCTGTCCGGTCCCGACACCAACGATCCATCTACGTGGCCCGAGCCTTTTGCCTACGACCCGACGTACAACCCCGGCCGCCGCTACCGCGTGGGGGTTCCCAGGGGTGTGCTGGACGAGGCGTCGGATGCGGTAAGGGAGAACTTTGAGGCAGCCCTGGAGAATCTGAGGGACGTGGCAGACGTGGATGAGATGGAGTTTCCCGGGTTTCCCTACGTGGAGGTGACGTCGGTAATCCTGATGGTGGAGTCGGCCAGCGCATTTGAGGACTTTCTGGCGGAGGGAGGGCCACTGGAGCTTTCGGGTACAGGGTGGCACGGGCGCAGTCCCTACGCCCGGCCTGCTGTCCTGGCTACCGACTACATCAAGGCCTTGCGCCTGCGGGGAGTGATGGCAAAGCAGGTTGACGAAGTTATGGCCGGATATGATGCCATCGCCGCGCCCACGGCCATGAATACGGCCACGCCTATCGACGAGGAGTTTCGCAGCCGGTCCATGACCTCCGCCGGGGCCGGTGACCTGATGGGTTCCATCGGGAACGGGTGCGGGCTGCCCTCAACTTCCGTACCCAGCGGGTTTGACGGCGACGGACTGCCCACTGGCATCCAGTTTATGTCCCGCGCCTACGACGAGAACGTCTGCCTGGCCATCGCCCGCGAATACCAGGCCAGAACAGAGTGGCACAGGCGGCATCCGCCGGAGCCGGAGGTTCGGGATAGTTGAGCTTTTCCCTGGATAGAACAGCTAATGAAGCGACCGGGCTACTTTGGTGAGTTCCTCCTGAGAAATTCCGCTCTCGACCCAAACGTAAACGCCGCGATCAGGGTCATCCCAGATGATGCTGGTGGTCCCGTCGGCGACCTGCCCCACCCGGGCTTGAAATCTCCCGATGTCCACTGGAGGGAGTTTCAACGAATTCACTACGGACATTTCGCTGCTGGCGCCGGTGTGCTGGGTGATGAGAATCTCGGGAGGGTCCTGGTCCCCTCCTGGCGAGGTATCCGGAAGGTATTGCAGTAGTACTCCCTTGACGCGGCTGATTTCCAAAGGGTCCGGCCGGACGAAGACCTTTTCCCATTGCCGGTAACCCGGAGGCAGGTACGCCGGAGTCAATATGTGAAAGTCCACCGCGCTGCGAGCTTCTTCCAGGGTCATCCCTTCAGGGGAGGCCCCGGTGGCGGTGTGAATCCCGGCATTGGCCGGAGTTGGCTGGGCCGCCCTGAATTCTTCGCGGGCGGTGTTTCCCGCCCGGGTCATGTAGAACGTGGCAAACACGAACAGGAGAATGACGACCAGTATTCCATAGTTTGTGTAGTTCATAAGAAATACGGCCGCATTGGGAGAAAGAGAACTCCCCGCCCAACTTGGCGGGGAGTTTCCAGTGTTCAGTGTATTGGCCGAAGGCGCGGCTGGCTGGTGGGCCAACAGGTTTGAAATGATGACGGTTAAACCCCAAGCCATCGTTGCGATGCTGTTGAACTGCTAAACCCTAGAAGGCGAAGCTGTCCATAAGATCCTCGACGGAACGGCGGGGGGCCTTGGCCTTGATATCTTCCAGCCGCTGCTGCAGGGACGGGCGAGTCTCGTCCTTGTATATCACGCCCACCGGCAAACCCCGCTGGTGGATCAGGTTGTAGGCCGCGCCCTTGTCGGATACGTCGTGCTCTTCCGGGATGTCGTACATCAGCGGCTCAATGCCCTTGCGGGCGTTGCCCTTCATCAGCTCGTAGGTATCGTTGTAAGTGGTGCAGGGTGACTGGACGTGGACCATGGCGAAACCCTCGTGGTCCATGCCCTGGTTAATCAGCTTGGCCAGCTCCCGGGGCTGTCCGGAGAAACCGGAAGCGATGTAGGTAGCGCCCAGGGTAAGGTACAGTTCCAGGGGATCGGCTTCCGCTTCGATCTTGCCGTAAGGAGTGGAGCTGGTAACGGTGCCAAGCTGGGTGGTGGGGGAACTCTGGCCCTTGGTCAACCCATAGACACCGTTGTCCATTATCACGGCGCAGATGTTCAGGTTCCGGGCCGCCTGGGGGCCGATGTGCTCGCCACCAATGCTGAGGAAGTCGCCATCACCGGCAACTACCACCACGTTCAGTTCCGGGCGGGCCATCTTTACGCCCATTGCCACGGGCAGGGTGCGGCCGTGAATCCCGTGGAAGCCGTAGGGCTGCTGGCCTTCCAGCAGGTGGACCAGGTTGCCGGAGCAGCCAATGCCCGCCACCACCACGTTGTTTTCCATGGGCTGGCCGGTCTCCTCCAGCCGGTTGATCATCGCGAACTCAATGGCGCGACGAACGCCGAAGTCACCGCAACCGGGGCACCATTTGAAATCGTATTCAGGATTCTTCTTGCTCATGCTCGCACCATCTCCTTGCGATGGGAATTGTTCATCTCGGTGATGCGCTTCACCAGGTCCCGTACCTTGAAGGGAAGGCCGGTGTACTGGGTAATGGATACCGCGTTCACGCCCTGGGACCGGAGAATGCCCGAGAACTGGCCCTGGTAGTTAAGCTCCGGGACTATCACCAGTTCCTTCTGGCGCAACTCTTCCAGCAGTTTGGGCGGCAACGGACTTAGCAGCATGGTGTAGTACCAGCCTACGGAAACGCCCTGCTCCTGGAGCTGGTTGAAGGCTTCCAGGGCCGGGCCCTTGGAGCCGCCCCAGGGCATTACCGCCACGGGCTCATTGGTGTTCTCGGCTTCATACTCGTTCTCTTCCAGCAGCTTGAGCTTGCCGAACCGCCGCTCCGTCATCTGGACATGGCGGCTGGGGAGGTGAGTGGTGTCGCCCATCTCGTCATGCTCGCTGCCGTTGGCCACGTAGGCTCCCGGGCCGCCGGGCAAGGGCATGGGAGAAATCTCATTACCCTGGTACCGGTTGTAACCGTTGTTGCCGTCGTAGATCATCCGCCGTTCGGGCTGAACCTTGGAAAGGTCGGGGCGGTGGATATTCTGCACCCGCTCGGCCAGGGCCATTTCCGTCATGAGGATTACCGGACCCTGGTAGCGCTCGGCCCAGTTCAGGGCTTTGACGGCGCCGAAGAAGCATTCTTCCACCGTACCAACTGCTATGACCGGCAGCTTCACGTCGCCGTGGGCCGGGAACATGCAGGCCAGCAGGTCGGACTGTTCAGTCTTGGTAGGCAGTCCGGTGGCGGGGCCACCCCGCTGGACGTCAACCACCACGAGGGGGATTTCGGCCATCCAGCCCAGGCCAAGACCTTCGCTCATGAGCGAGAAGCCGGGGCCGGCGGTGGCAGTCATGGCTTTCTTTCCGGCGTATCCGCCGCCAAGGAGGGCGGTGATGGACTCAATCTCGGAGCTGACCTGGTAGGCAAACTTGCCCTCGCCGACCAGATTGCGCTCCATAAAGACAAGGATTGTAGTAGCGGGGGAAATGGGGTATCCGACGTAGAAGTCGAGACCGGCGGCCAGAGCGCCGAGGGATATTGCCTCGTTGCCCTTCAACATTACCTGGGGGTACTCGGGCATTTCAGGAGGGGTAAGGTCGCCAAGGACAAAGCCGCTTTGGGAGGTCTCGTCCCGGCCCAGTTTCAGGGCCAGGTTGTTGGAGTCGATGATTTCGTCGTCGTTGGCCCTGCCTCGTCGGAATCGGGCTTCGACGAACTCCTCCAGGTAAGTCTGGGGCATGTTCACCAGGTGGGCCAGGGCGCCCATGATAACCATGTTGGCCGCCCGGTTGTTGCCGGTGGTTCGCGCCAGTTCGTCTATGGGGAGGCCGTAGCTGCGGTCATCGCCGTCCAGTTGGAAGTCGTTGGAGTTGTAAATGACCAGTCCGCCGTCCCGGACATCTTCCCGGTGGGTGTCGTAGGCTTCACGATTGAATGCGACCAGCACATCCACATCGTCACCGGCGCTGAGAATGGGATCCACCGAAATCCGGGCCTGGGTCCAGGTTGGGCCGCCCAGGATCTGCGATGGGAAAGTGGCGTAGGTAAGGGCGTGGTAACCCACCTGGGTTGAAGCCTGGGCCAGACCTTCCGCCGATGTCACTACGCCCTGCCCGCCTTCACCGGCGAAGCGGACGACAAAGTCGCGCATCTGCATTGCCTATCTCCTCCTGATCCTAATGCTCAGGACTTTGTTTTCAAACTTTGCCACCTTGCGGACTTCCATTGTAGCGCAAGGTATGGCCCAATGAACTATTCCGGGGAAAAGGGCACCCTACGTCCTGACCTTAAAAGGCCGTCGGACAGGGAAATACAAAAGGGAAGACTCTAGAACAAAATTAATGCCCCGAGGATGGGGGCTGGAGGATTTCCGGGTGGCTGTCATTTTCTATAGCGGAACTATTCCCAGGGCCCGCGCCGTAGTTTATGTTTCCAACCTGAAATCCCGGGCCGAACTCGGACGCCGGGACGAACGCTTCTGGAATTGCACTGGAGAGCACCCAGCCAAGCCGTAAACGTACAAAGGTCAATTGGGCCAAGTTTAACATTGGCGTATATTTGTTGTCAACGAGATTTTAATTGGCGATATCGGGATAGCGACAACCTGATGGCCGCTTTTCGTAACATTTTATCCCTTGCGGGTCCGGGTGGGCGGCAGTGGTTGCCGCGGCCGGGCCTGCCGGGCAGTAGGTGGCAGTTTCCGCAGGCGAAACCCGCCAGGGCTAGTGCCTTTTGAAAATCTTACGTGAGCGGTAATTCCCCCCAGGTTCGAGGTTCCTGCCTGGGGGGAGCGATGCGCAGTTGCCCCGAAGCTGAAATGCGATAGCCCTGCGAAACCCGCCGCGTACGCTTGACCGACCACGGGGTAAATGCAAGAATTGGGGCATGTCGAACCTATTCTGCAATGACCCTGAACGGAGGAATTAGCTATGAAGTGGTGCAGATTCCAGACCGCAGACGGCCCGTCCTACGGTATGATCGAGGGCGACAATGTTATCCAGGTTAGCGGGGACCCTATACGCGGCGCTTACGAGAGGACGAGCAACAGCCAGCCTCTTAGCGACGTAAAACTGCTGGTGCCGGTTATTCCCCCTACCTTCTACGCGGCAGGCATTAATTTCCGGGAGCATGTGGCGGAAATGGCCGCCAAGCGCGGGGAGGAACCCCAGTTCCCGGACGCCGCCGACGTGGGCTACCGGGCCAACAATGCCCTGGTTGCCGAGGGAGAGGCGATTGTGGTGCCCAGCGACGCCCACGAGCAACTCCAGTACGAGGGCGAACTGGTCGTAATTATCGGGAAGCAGTGCAAGAACGTCTCGGAAGAGGAAGCGCTGGACTATGTCTTTGGCTATACCATCGGCAACGATGTCAGCGAGAGGCACTGGCAGCGGAACGACCGCACCATGTGGCGGGGCAAGAACACCGACACCTTCAAGCCCATGGGCCCCTGGATAGTCACCGACGGCGTGGACCCGGAGAACTGCGAGGTCCGGATTGTCCTCAACGGCAACTTCATCAGCAAGTACAACATGTCGGGCGCTATTTTTGGGGTGAAGCACTACATCAGCCGCATGAGCAAGTACCTGACGCTGGTCCCGGGAGACGTAGTCTGGATGGGCACCGACGGCGCCCCCGAGAACATGAAGGATGGCGATGTAATCGACATCGAGGTCGAGGGCATTGGCACCCTGAGCAACCCGGTGGTGTGGGAGAAGTAACCGCTACTCTTCAGGCCAGGGCGAATTCAGGGCCAGGGTTTCCTGCTTGAGGAACCCCCGGCCCTTTCTTGTTTATGACAGCAGGCGCTTCTTTTGGAGGGGCAGCGAGGAGATGATTCTTGGGGGTGGAGAGAAAGCGGTACGCCAACCTATACGGTTGCAGGCTGCTTAATTGCTCCTGTTTTCCTCTGCGCCTTCGGAAGAATCCCTGGTATCAGGAGGTTGGTAACCCTTCTTGGCTACCCTGACGACAGGAATACCGCCCGGGGTGCGCCCGAAGTACAGTCGCCACGAATTTCCGGGTCTGCTGGCGTCTGCCGAGTCCCCTTTCCGGGTTTTGGCCTTTTCCTGTTTTCTGAACGAGGACGGCACAGCTACCCTGGAATTATCGCTCTGATTCACGTGGAGTAGTTCAGGAAGGGGATATCCGAGATCAGTTGAACCACCGGCGATTGAACAGCTTCAAGAAGATCAGCCTGTTCTGACTGGCTTGAGCATGCCCACGAGCCTTCTGTGTACAGACGGCTGGCCTCTTCACGAAGGTGACCGGCGGCTTGCCAGCCATGACCTATTGGGCAGAGTCGCAACCATTACTCTCCGGAGTCTCCGGTTTGTCACCCTGCTCTTTGGCCTTTCTCACGATAACAGGAGCAGTAGGGTACCTTTCCCGGCTAAGGGTGAGCCTCCACTTCTCTGTTGATTCCTCCGGTGGGGCGACTTCCCGATTGTCTCTTCGACCGGTCCTCTTAATTACGATTGACATGACAGCTAACTTCCTTCAACGATCACGTCTTCCATTAGTTGTCGATTATATCATAGACCTCTGTTATTCCCCACCCTCTGGACCTGTCACCCAGCGACGCCGAATCGTAGAACAGATAGTGAATCAAAAGCGATTCCACATGACGGGGAATCATGAACTGCAAGACTTCCTGAAGGGACTGGCCCGGTTCCAGGAAAATGCTGGTGTCCCCCAAACTGAATGACGCCTGGTCCAGGACTGGCCAGGGTGGGTACAGCATATTTTCCCCCAGAAAATCCACAGCCTCTGATACAGGGACTATCTGCTGCAGGAGAAAGTATCCCTCCCGCAGCTCCACTTTAACTTTCGAGTTGTTGTGCATTACGACGGCCACATCCAAATGAATGTAGCCATCTCCAATAGGCCGGTGGCCGATGGCATGGGAAATGGTCAGGTGGGGCTCGAAGTCGCGAAAGAGTTCGAGCTTGTAGGCCGCGAAGGCGGCGCCGCCAAGCAGCGCCAATATAGTCAGCGCCGTTTGGACGAGATCGGCCAGGTCTTTGTAATTGTCGGCTTCCGGCAGGTAGCTTTGCAGCAACCAAAGCACCGCGATCAGGGCGCTCAGTGACGCGACTCCGGCCAGCACCACCAACCCAATTCTTCGCGTCTGCTCCTGTCCCATTTGGCAGGTGTTTTCCCCTATGTCGCAGGGGCGCACGGCCGCGCGCCCCTGCATTGGTTGCGGTTGCGGTTACCTTTTTGCGCCTAGAAGCTGGAGCGGCGGGCCTCCAGGCCGGTGTGGATGTCGATGAGGACGGTGCGGCCCTCGGCGTTGTGCTGGCGGGCCTGCATCAGGGCGTCGGCAACCTCGCCGGGCTGGGTAACGGTGATGCCCACCGCGCCCATGCCCTCAGCAATCTTGGCATAGTCGCCGGACATGCGGGTGGCGCCGTAAAGCTCGTTGGCGGTGGGGTAGCCGCCGGGGTAGGTGGCCATGCCGCCGTTGTTGAGCAGAATCGTGGTTATCGGGGCATTGGCCCGTACCGCCGTCTCCAGGTCGAGGCCAGACATGCCAAAGGCGCCGTCGCCCATGAAGTTGAGGCAGAACTTGTCGGGGCGGGCCAGCTTGGCGCCGATCATCAGGGGGATGCCATAGCCCAGGTGGGTGGTCTTGCCCCAGCCGATATAGCTGTGGGGAGTGGTGCCGGTGTAGAAGGGCATCATGGTGTCGCGGGGAGCGCCGGCGTCGTGGGTAACGATGCTGTTCACCTTGTCCAGAGTGCGCTCCAGTTCGCCGATGACGCGGTAGTGGCTGATGGGAGTCTCGTCGGTCTTGAGAATGTCCTCCCACTCGGCCATCCAGGTGTCGCGGATCTTGGAAATCTGGTCGGCGATGTCGGTGGTTCCCTTGCGGCCATTGTCACCGGCCTGAACCTTGACCTCGGCAATCATGGCCTTGAGGGTCAGCCTGGCGTCGCCGGGCAGGCCGACGTCCACCGAGAAGTCCTTGTTGATGTCGTCGATGCTCTCCACGTTGTGGATGATTACCTTGCCGTCGGGGATGGGCTGACCATAGCTGGTGCGGGTCATGCTGGAACCAACGGCGAAGAGGACATCGGACTCCTGGAGCCAGGTGCGGGCGGGCAGGGACGTAGCGCTGCTGCCGGAACCCAAAGCCAGGGGGTGGCGCTCGTCGAAGGAGGACTTGCCGGGCATGGTGCAGTAAACGGGAATCTCGGTTAGTTCGGCGAATTCCTGGAGTTCCTCGGTGGCGCCGGCCATGAGTACGCCCATGCCGGACCAGATGACGGGCTTCCGGGCATTCAGCAGCAGGTTAACGGCTTCCTTAACATCGCTGGGCTCGGGGGCCTGGCGCATGCGCTTGGGCGGGTTGTAGGACATGGCGGCATCGGGGACTTCCTGGGTGCCAACGTCGGCAGGAATCTCGACGATTACCGGGCCGGGGCGGCCGTTGCGCAGGGCGTGGAAGGCGCGGCGCATAACGCTGGCTACCTGGCCGGGCTGGGTGATTACCTCGCCGGACTTGGAGACGGAGGCGTAGGTGCGGACGGGGGAGAAGTTGGGCTTGACCGAGTACTGGGACAGGGCCGGGCCGCCGGGCAGATAAAGGATGGGCACGTTATCGCTGTAGGCCTGGGCCAGGCCGCCCATGGAGTTTTCGGAACCGGGGCCGCCCTGGGTGATGGTTACGCCGAACTTCTCGCGGCCGTTGAGGCGGCTGTATCCGTCGGCGGCCATAAGGGCGCCGCGCTCCTGGCGGAACATGATGGTGCGGATGCCCTCCTGGGCGACGTGCTCGATAAGCTGGTTGGACGGGAAGCAGGAGACCCACTCCACTCCTTCCAGTTTCAGGATTCGGGCCACGGCCTGCATTACATTCATTCTGGTAAGTCCTCCATAGCTACAATTTTCGATTTCTTTGTTCGATTTCTTTGGCCGAAGGTGATTTTAACACAGGGGCCCGATTGCCGTTCCGACAAGGGATTTGTCCGTGAAGAGACACGAAGGGACACGAAGGGAGTTACACCGAACTCACGGGCCCGCGCCTCATCAGTTTTCCCCAACCCACGGCCACGGAGGGTTTGCTGCACGACACGCAATCGTGTAATACTATATATAGTGAAGTGATATATAACCTGGCTATTATTTAGTTAACCAGGGGGGTGTCGTCAAATCAGTCCTTCCTGCCGTTTGGTAATCGGGTGCGAATACGCTGCAATACAAAGCCTTGTTACAGCGCGGAGGTTATCACCCAAAATTAAGACGTTTCTGGATTCCGGCTTTCGCCAGAATGACGAGAATCGGCTTTTGACGACACTCCCTAGTGCAATTGCCAACCGGACCTACACCTTCGCGGTGGCGGTGGCGGAGGGCTACGGGTAGGCTGGAGATAAAGGGAGCCGCACACTCGCTGACAAAGGGCAAGAGTACGGCTCCCTGTCAGGTCAGTTCACCACCTCGACCCGGGGACCCGGGCCCGCTGAAAGTCAGCGGAACGGAACGCTTGATTCTTCCGCCTNCCCCCATGCAANCNCCCCCCAAGTCTCCGCTGACGGTGCGGCGCCTTTCGCAGCCAGCCCGTCGGGCCACCGTGGCCGTCTGACCGGCCAGGGTGGCCTTACCGCGCGTCAACACCGGCAGATACTTCCCGATCCATCTCCATGAATGCCTGCCTCCCGCTTGACATGGCTACCTAAAATTGATATGTTATATCACTTTCATGAGCAGATTGAGGATGATTGAACAGGGATTTATGTGAGTGAAGGTATCATTATGGTTTCTGATGCGCCACCCCCGGACCTCCTGGCGATACTGGAGAGAGCCGGCTGCCGGGACACGGCCCCCAGGAGAGCCATCGTCAGTCTCCTGGAACAGAAGCAGGAAGGATTTACGCTGGAGGCGCTCAGTGACGAATTGCCTTCGGTGGGAAGGGCAACGGTCTATCGTACTGTCAAGCTCTTCCAGGAGGCAGGCGCGGTCTGCAAGCTTGCCACCATAAACGGGTCCCACATTTACAGCCTCTGCGGAGTTGGGCACCACCACCACCACACGGTGTGCGTCGAGTGTGGCGCTGTGGAGGAATTCAGGGTGGATGCAGTCGAACGGTTAATTGGGGAGATCAGCGCGGATATTCCGGGCGAGGTAATCTCTCACCGCCTTGAATTGTACGTGAACTGTCACTCCTGCCCCGCCTCTAAGGGCAAGTAAGCGCAATTGCTCCAGGTGAATTAAACCCCCGGTTTTTGACATTTAGTGATATTCGGTACCAATCCTTACGGCACTGTAGTGGAACCTTTTGCGGGTTCCATAGGGCTCACATTGTGAAGCAGGAGGTATTGCAATGGTAATGGTTCCATACAGCAAAGTTTTTTCCAGAGGTCTGGCCGCCAGCCTGGTTGCCGGTCTCGTTGTTTTGGTCGCGCTTGTCCTGGCGGGCTGCGCCAACAACCCGCCAGCGCAGGTAAGTGAAGGACCACCAGCGACCGCCGTGCCGGCCGCCCCCACTCCAGCCGCCCAGTCGGATCGATCGTCCTCCGGCGCTGCTGGCGGCTCATCGGGCCAGGTGTCCGCTTCGGTCTTGCAGTCACCACCTTCCACCCCGCCGCTCCAGGTTGTTACAACCACCAACTTTGTGGGTGACTGGGCCAGGGTAGTGGGAGGCGACCGGGCAGAGGTATTCGCGCTGCTGCCACCCGGAGGAGACCCCCACTCCTTCGTACCCGGAGGGGCCGATGTGGCCCGGGTCGCGGATGCCGACGTTGTATTCACCGTCGGTCTGGGCCTGGAAGCCAACTGGCTGCACGACCTGGTGCGCAATGCCCGGGCGGATGAGTCCACGGTGATCGAGCTTGGCGAATTCGTGGATCCCATGGAGTTTTCCGGGCCTGATCTTCACGGCCACGGGGAAGCGGGCCATGAAGAAGAAGCAGGGCATATGGAAGCGGGGCACGAAGAGCCGGGCCATGAAGAGCCGGGCCATGAAGAAGACGCGGGCCACGTAGAAGACGCGGGTCACGTAGAAGACGCGGGTCACGTAGAAGACGCGGGTCACGACGAAATGGGCCACGACGATCACGGCCACGGCGCCGAGGATCCTCACTTCTGGTTCGACCCCATTCGGGTCAAGCTGGCAATCAACGAAATAGCGGCCCAGCTTTCCTACCTCGACCCGGAGAACGCGGACACCTACTACGTCAACGCCGCCGCCTACGGGGATGAACTGGACGAGTTGCATGCTTGGATCCAGGAGCATGTCGGGATGGTGCCGCCGGAGCGCCGCCTGCTGGTCACCTCCCACGACAGCCTCGGCTACCTGGCGGAGGCCTACGGGTTTGAGGTTGTCGGGCTGGTAATACCGTCCCTGGCGCCCGATGTTGAGCCCTCAGCGGAGCACCTTTCGGAAGTAATCGAGGCGGTCCGGGAGAACAATGTACCCGCCGTCTTTGGGGAGACCACCGTCAGCGACAGGCTGGCGCATACCATTGCCCAGGAGACCGGCGCGGAACTGGTCCAGCTGTATTCCGGCTCCATGGGGGTTGCGGGCAGCGGGGCCGACACCTACGTGGGCATGGTGCGGACCAACGTGGAAAGAATCGTGGAGGTCCTGAAGTGAACTCCGTAACCGACTCCCACGACGCCAGCATGTCGCTCCAGGACGTCACCGTCGAACTGGACGGCTACATGGCCCTGAACAACGTCACTTTTGACGTGGATGCCGGCACCCTGATGGGGGTGGTCGGGCCCAACGGAGCCGGCAAGAGCACCCTGTTCAATGCCATTGCCGGCCTGCTGCCCGTACGCCAGGGCAGCGTAACGCTGCGCCGGGTGGACCTGCACCGGGGAGAGTTGGCCTACGTTCCCCAGCGCGACAGCGTCAACTGGCGGTTTCCGGTTAACGTGATGGACGTGGTTATGATGGGCCGCTGCTGCCGCCTGGGGTGGTTCCGGCGGCCCGGCAGGAAGGACCGGGAGTTGGTGAAGGCGTGCCTCTGCCGGGTGGGGCTCTGGGACCAGCGCACGGCGTCGATGACGGAGCTCTCGGGTGGCCAGCGGCAAAGGGTATTCGTCGCCCGGGCCCTGGCCCAGGAAGCCAGCGTCCTGCTGCTGGACGAGGCCTTCAGCGGTGTTGACGTGGGGGCCCGGGAGGGCCTGGTCGAGGTGCTGCAGGCGCTGCGCGACGAGGGCCGCATTGTTCTGCTGGCGACCCACGACCTCAACAACCTGTCCCGCCGATTCGACCAGGTACTGTGCCTGAACCGCCACGTGTGCGCATGCGGGGTGCCCAGCCAGGTCTTGACGCCCGCGGTGATGGAGGAACTCTACGGTTTCCAGCTTGCCCTGGACGGCGAGGAGTAGGGCCGAATTGCGAATCGCCCCTGCGGTGGTGTGGGGGTTAGTTTCAAGAGGCGGGGCATTCTGGGGCGGGCCGGAAGCCAACAGGGTCAATTCGGGATATGGACCAAGAGCGACGAGGTTCCTGGATACCGGCTTTCGCCAGTATGACGGAACCGGACCGCCAAAACCTGGTCCACGGGGTCTGAAGGGTTACTGCGCAGATAATATGATTGACTTTCTTTTCGCTCCGCTGGAGTACAACTTCATGGTGCGGGCCCTGGTTGGCTCGGTCCTGGTGGGGGTGATGTGTCCATTGCTGGGCGCCTACGTGGTCACCAGGAACCTGGCCTTCATCGGCGACGCCCTGGCCCATGCCGTGCTGCCTGGCATGGTCCTGGGGTTCATGATGGGCATCAACCCCGCCCTGGCGGCCGTCCCCACCGGAGTTTCTGTCGCCATGCTGGTGCGGGTTCTGGGCCGGCGCGCCGGCCTGAGCTCGGATACCGTCATCGGCATTTTGTTTGCGTCCATGTTCGCCCTGGGCCTGATGATGATGTCCCTGTCCACCACCATCACTGTTGACGTGGAAGACCTGCTTCTGGGGCAGATACTGGCCATATCTTCCACGGGCATCTACATATCCCTGGCCATCACCGGGCTGGTCATCCTGGGGTTGTTCGTCTTTCACCACCTGCTGCTGTTCACCAGCTTCGACCCGGTGGGGTCGCAGGTTATCGGCATGCGCACTCACGTGGTGGACTACGTCCTGCTGGTCCTGCTGGCCCTGGTCATTGTCATCGGAATCCAGGCGGCGGGGGTTGTCCTGGTAATGGCGATGCTGGTGATACCCGCCGCCACGGCCTACCTGCTGGCGGGGCGGTTCGTCAACATCATGCTGACGGCGGCGGCGCTGGGGACGGCGGCCTCGGTCACGGGCCTCTACCTGTCCTTCCACTTCAACCTGCCCGCCGGCCCGGCCATGACCCTGGTGGCCACGGGGGTGTTCTTGCTGGTGGCTACCTTCCGGCGGAGGGTGTTTGCCTGAGAAGCAGGAGTTGCGGCCCAGCGAGCGTCTATTCACTCCTTTCCTGTCGGGAGAATGCCGGTTGACCAGTTGAATAATGAGGGGCATTGTCCGCTAACCCTGACATTAGCAATCATTGGTCAAGCCGTCTTTCAACCTGGCGGCGCACCTTGCCTTCATTCTATTTGACCTGCACCCACCCAGTTACTTTGGCCTCATTCGGGAATTACAATGCTAGATACTCAGGAATTGCCGGCTCCGACTGTTGCGGTAAGCTGGATCCATTGGAGGATAGCCCAGGCATAGAGTACCTGAGAGGAAGGCCGTGAAGATACCGGCGAAAGCCCGGCCAGGGGGCGACCCTGAGGCAATGTGGGCTCTGCAGCAAGAAATCCTGAGGCTTGCCGAGAACGTTTTTGGACCGAGGGACTCGTCCAAGACCATATTCCAGCCGACCTTTGTCGATGATGGCCCACAAATACGCAATACACCGAATCTAGACGGGGCATTTGCTGAGTTGAGCAGGAATGCCGAGGGATATTGGCCCACTGCCATTAACGAGCTTGCCCATGAGACAGTGCATTTGTTGAATCCCAAGCCAGGCATTGGGAACTGGCTATCAGAAGGGATGGCCGTGGCCTTCTCTATATACGCTCAACAACAATTTGGGATGGAGCCCCAGGCAGTAGCCATGGCGTCCTACAGACGTGCCCTGGCGTTGGTATCGAAGTTGCCTCCAGATGCACTAGTGACAGGGCGACGCATCAGGGAAGATTGTGGCTCCCTGGACAACGCGACAACAGAGGGTCTCAGGGTCTTGTTCCCAGACGTCGGACATGAGACTTTGACGCGGTTGTGCGAGCAATTCCAAAGGGACTGGCAGGCAAGGGACCAACCGGGAAAGTTCGGATGAGACAACCAGCTTGTCCTGACGAAAGCGCTCACCTGCCATCCTCGCAGGCTGTAGCTACTGCCAGTCGAACCACTTGCGCGCTTCCTGGAACATATGGGGAGTGAATAGTTGCAAATAGAAACTCGGAACAGGTAGCTATGGGCTTAATTGCCCCGCTTGAGAACCCAAGTCCCATCTTCAATTTGCTCATACAGGTGTTTCATATCGTCCGGCGGCTCCTCGTCGGACCAGTGGCTGAACCCATAGGAATTGGCCAGGCGCTATATGGAACTAATCCAGGACTCCCCGTGCCACGGGTTGTATGGACAAGGTTGCCCGGTTGGCTATGCGCCAGGGCCCAGGCGCGTGAACTCCACGTCTTCCTGCCACACCCTGGCCTGGCCCCGGGAGTCCTGCTGAATCATTACGTTGCACAGCCAGTCGTGGTCATTTGACTCAGGGTAGTCGCTGCGGTAATGGGAGCCACGGGACTCACGGCGGGCCAGCGCGCTCAGACAGGTGACTTGCGCTACCGTTATTATGCTGCGAACGTCCAGCCACTCCTGCCAGGCCTGGTTGTACTGGCGTACCGCTGGTACCGAGGCTGCCCCGGCGCGCTGTCCCAGTTCTTCCAGCGAAGCAAGAACCGACTCAAGGCCCGGGCCATCGCGCACAATTCCTCCCTTGTCCCACATCAGGGACTCCACTTCCTGGCGGATGGAGAATATGTTGCCCGATCCGGACTCCCCAAAGGGCGCAAGAGCGTCTTCTACCAGGGACTCCACCTGGCGCGGCGCAACTGTCGGCAGGGTCCGGTCTTCTACGAACTCAGCCATGGCATCCCCGGCTATGGCGCCGAACACGGTGGACTCGGCAACCCCGTTTCCACCCAGACGGTTGGCCCCGTGTACGCCACCCGAGTCCTCACCGGCTACAAAAAGCCGGTCCAGGCCACTGCGGCAAAGTTCGTCTATTCTCACCCCTCCCATGTGGAAATGGGCGGTGGGACATACCTCTACCGGTTCCCGTGCCAGGTCAAAGCCGACTTCCCGGCAGCGGGCTACCATCCCGGGGAAAGACTGTTCCACGAATTTGACACCCAGATGGGACACGTCCAGATAGACGGCGCCGTCGGGAGTGCCCCGTCCTCCCTGGATTTCCAGGTACCCAGCCCGGGAGACCATGTCCCGGGTGGAGCGTTCCATACGCTCCGGGTCGTACCGTTCCATGTACCTTTGTCCCATGTCATTAAGCAGGTGTCCCCCCGCGCCCCTCAGGCCCTCTTCCAGGACCGCGCCAGTTACGATGGTACGTCCGGCGACCAGTCCGGTGGGATGGAACTGGTACATTTCCATGTCCTGCAGAGCGCAGCCCGCCAAGTAACACAGGGCCATGCCGTCGCCGCATTTTTCCAGCGAAGGAGCGGCGTAGGTGTACATCCTGGCGCCGCCGCCGGCGGCCATCAAGGTCGCCCTGGCTGCCACGGTTATGAATTCACCGGTACGGACGTTGAGCAGCAACGCCCCCGCAATTCCCCCGGCAGAATCGTGCAGGAGCGAGACGGCGCGGTGTTCGTCCAGGAGGGTCATGTTGGATGCCAGGACATTCTCTTTCAGCCGGGACATTATCTCGATGCCGGTGAGGTCTCCCCGGTGGACCGTGCGGTCGAAACTCTGACCGGCGAAGGCTTTCTGGAAGATGTACCCCTGGCTGTCACGGTCGAAGAAACACCCCAGCGATTCCAGCTCGGCGATGATCCGGGGCGCCTGGTTGACCAGCAGCCAGGCCAGGTCCTGGTTGTTGATAAACCCTCCGCCCCGGATGGTGTCTTCGAAGTGCCTCTCGAAGGAATCCTTTGGGTCCAGGACCGCGTTGTAGCCGCCTTGCACCATGCGAGTGCAGCCGCTCTGGCCAATCTGGCCCTTGGCGACGACGACGACATTCAAGTGGGGGTTTTTCCGGTAGGAATGCAGGGCCGCCATCAGTCCGGCTCCGCCGCCGCCGATTATCAGAATGTCCGCGTCAATTTGTTCCTGCATGACTTCCTCGACTGCGTCCGTGCCAGGATCGCGCCTTTTCCGGCGGTTCGCTCGCACAATATAGGCGAGATTAGCAAGGGCGGCAACTTGCCCAAGCAGGATTCTTTCAATGGAATCACCGTTATGGTATGTTTAGCGAGCCATGGGAACGGCGATGGTCCCCTTGCCGGTCCGGCCTGGAAAGGGTCCTTTCAGATTCAGCCGTTGATATTCAGCCATAGGGTAATGCCATGTCCACCACGTCCACCGCTATTTCGCGGGAGCTTATCTACCAGGTAGCTTACGAGACCAACAAGCGGGCCGCAATTGTAGTGCCCCAGGATGGGCTGGCGGCTTTTGGCGAGGCCTGGGAACGGGAGAGCAAACCCCTGGCCCACTTCATATTGGGCCAGATTCTGGAGAACGCCAAGCTGGCGGTGGCCGACGCTCGGCCCATGTGCGGGGACACGGGCCTGCCTCGCTACTACGTGAAGCTGGGGAACGAAGCCCGGATAGACGGCGGGGTCGTGGCCCTGGAGCGGGCTTTGCGCCAGGCGGTAGCCGACATTACCCAGGACATTCAGTTGCGGTCTAATCGGGTCCACCCGCTGACCCGGCGGAATCCTGGCAACAATACGGGCGTCTTCGCCCCCAACATAGATTACTCGTTCGAACCTGGCGGTGACTGGATCGACATTATCGCCGTGCACAAGGGAGGCCTGTTCGGGACCGATTACCGGATGCTGTTTCCGGCCGACGGCACCGACGGAATCAAGCGATTCCTGCTGGACAACATGGCCGAGTTTGCCCGTCGCGGCCTTTCCTGTCCGCCGGTCGTGGTGGGGGTTGGCCTGGGCGGCACCAAGGACCAGGCGGTGACTCTTTCCAAAGAGGCGGCCTGCCTGAGGTTGATCGGCGACCGGCATCCGGATTCGGAGGTGGCCGCCCTGGAAGAGGAACTGAGGCACCTGGCAAATCAGACCGGGTTCGGCGTCATGGGGGTGGGCGGCGACACTACCGCCCTGGATGTCCATGTTGAAATAGCCTACACCCATACCGGCGGCCTGCCCATCGCGATTTCCCAGTTCTGCACGGCCTATCGCCGGTCGGTAGCCCGGGTTTTCCCCAGCGGTGAGGTCGAGTTTCGTGAGGACCCGCAATGGTTTACCCCGTATTACCGGCGTGAAGGCATCGAATAATGACTGCGCGCAAGTTGCCGGAGCAGGAGGACTAAGAGTGTCGCAAGGCCAGAACAGGGAGTGGGAGCTTACATGCCCGCTGGTGTCCAGTGACATCGAGAAGCTGGCTGCGGGGGACCTGGTTTACCTCAGCGGGCCGGTCTATACCGCCCGGGATGGTGTTTACCAGCACATGCTGATTGACGGGAATGCGCCACCCATTGATCTTCAAGAACTGACCAACGTCAGCTTGCAGTCGTCGCCCGCAGGCGTGGAAGTGTCGCCGGGAGAGTTTGAAGTCGCTTCGCTCCAGGCCACGGCCGGCTTCCGTTACGCCCAGTACATGCCGCAGCTGCTGGAGGAGTTCGGCGTGAAGGCCGTAGTCGGCAAGGCGGGAATGTCGGAGCAGGTTTACCAGGAAGTGTTCCGGAAGCATGGCGCCGTGTGTCTCACTACGATGGGCTATGGACTGGGGGCGATTTACGGACGGGCTATCAAGAAGGTTCTGGGCGTGTATTGGGTGGAAGAGCTGGGCATTTCGGAAGCTCTTTGGACCTTCGAGGTGGACCGGTTGGGGCCCCTCTTGGTGGAAGGGGACATCCACGGCAACAGCTTCTTCGCGCAAGTCAACGACGATATCAACCGGCAACTGGGGGCTCTGTATGAGGGACTGAAGCCACCGGTTTACGGGCGTATCGGTGAAGAGCAAAAGCCCGAAACAGAACTCTTCTAGGGGGCTCCGGTGGCCTTTTCCCTTCGAGCTTTGTCGCTGCACGCCGGCAATTTCCAGGATCGTTACTCCGGTACCCGTTCGGGCTGGTGGGCCTGGTTCCTGCAACGGCTGACTGGCGTGGCCCTGGTTGGCTACCTTTTCCTGCACATAGCGGTGATTTCCACGGCCCGGGCCGGGGCCGACACCTTCGACACCGTGCTTATCATCCTTCAAAAACCCTTCTTTGTGGTCCTGGACCTGTTTCTCATTGCAGCAGTGTTGTACCACGCCCTGAACGGCGTTCGGGTGCTGCTGTTCGATGCCGGAATCGCCATTAAGCAACAGGCGTTGCTGTTCTGGGTTTGTATGCTGCTTACCGCTGTAATAACAGGTGTGGCCGGGTACTTCAGCCTGCCCCTGATTTTCAGGGAGTAGCGGACTGAAGGGATGAAGCCAAGGGATATGTCCGCGCCGTTGATGAGCCGTCAGGAAAAAATAATCACCGGGTTCTGGCCCTGGTTTCTCCAGCGGGTCAGCGGTTTCCTGCTGATATTCCTGGTAGGCGTGCATATCTGGATGACCCACTTTTCCGGACTGGGAGACGTGGTCCGGGGACACCAGGAAGAGCTGGTGTTGTTCGAGATAGTGAAACAGCGCCTGGCCCAGGGGTTGTTCATATTCATCGACTTCTCCCTGCTGGCGCTGGTCTTGTATCACGGGCTGAACGGGATGCGAAACATCCTGCTGGAGTGGGGTCCCGCAGCCAGGCACGCGGCGGGGATGACGGCAGGCCTGTGGCTGCTGGGCGTTGGGACTTTCATTTATGGAGCCTGGGCTCTCCTGGCCTTCATTCTCTAGCAGACCGGATAGCCCTGGAGGCTGCCAAATGGACACCATTACGCTGTCAGTAAGACGCGGGTCGCCGGAACAAAATACCACGGCCTATTGGCAGGAATTTGACGTACCTATAGTGGAAGAGACCATGAGCGTGCTGGACGCGCTCATCTGGGTGCAGCGCAACGTCGACCCCTCGCTGGCTTTTCGCAGGGCCTGCCGGGTGGGAATGTGCGGCACCTGCGGAACCGTCATAAACGGCAGGGAAGGGTTGGCCTGTGGAACCTTGCTCGGCGCCGCAGCCGGAAACGGCAGCGGACCGGTGCGGGTGCAGCCGCTGCGGCATTTGCCGGTGATACGGGACCTGGTAACCGACCCGGGGGTGTTCTTTGACCATTTGCGGGGAGTTGACCCCAGCCTGACACCCGGGCCGGGGCTTCAGGAGCCCGTGGTTCTGTCACCCGATTCCAGGGAGCGGCAGACAGTTAATCCCCACCGTGAGTGCATTTATTGCGGGCTTTGCTACTCCGCCTGCTCGGTGGCGGGACTGGACTCGGGCTTCCTCGGGCCGGCCGCCTTGAACCGGGCCTTCGCCCTGGTTTCAGACAGTCGGGACGCCGCCGGGAAGCAGAGACTCCAGATCGTCGCCAGTGAGCAAGGACTGTGGCGCTGCCATACCATATTCGAATGCACCGCGGTCTGCCCCAAGGGAATACCAATCACCCGCGCCATCCAGGGCCTCAAGCGGAAGGTGATTGTGGACAGGCTGAAGAATCTTTTCAGGCTGGGACGCTGATATTCGGCCAGCGGTACAACTGCTTTGAAATGAGGGGTTGGGGAATAGCCGTCATTCAGGCGAATGTCGGAATCCAGGGCCTTTTCCGGTACATTGCCGTTGACCTTTGACGACGTTTCTGGATTCCGGCTCAAGGCCGGAATGACGGTACGGGCGTGGCGCTCATCATTTCAATTCTGTTGAGCTACCAGGGCAAGTCTCGTGCAGGTTCCCATCTACAGGCCCGCCCGTCTGCGCTGCTCCTCCTGCAAGTCGTCGATGCTGTCCCGCGACCTGCCGTAGATGTGGGGCACGTCCCAGCCTTCCAGTCCTGCGTAGGTGTCTATCTGGCTGCGATGATGTGTTTCATGCTCGAACAGCATCATCATGATGCGCCAGCCGCTGAGCATTCCTTCGGTATCGATCATCCTCACCCGGCGTTGGAGCCACTCCGGCGGGCTGTCGTCCAGCCGCCGGTGGAACTCCTCGAAGGAACTCTCGATCGCCGGAATCCAGGCCGATTGTCGCTCGGTGCTGGGCGCGGGCCAGTCGTACAGCCAGCCCCGCCCGCAGTAAGCGCTGGCGAAGTAAAGCCGGGATTCCGCGATGTGATGCACAATTTCGTTGATGTTCCAGGCCTTCTCGCCTTCTCCCCGGGGCGGCCGCCAGCCGTCGGCTTCCGGGGGCAGGGCCAGAATGTCCCGCACCGTGCGCTGGTGGAAGCGGTCGAAGTAGCGAAGCAGGGTTGGCAGGTCGGTTATCATCTCTAATCCTCGTAGGGAATGCCGGTTTCCAGAATCACGATACGATTGCGGAAATGTACGATTGGGGAAATGATAGATAGCCGCACCGGCAGCGTCAACGGCGCTGTTGGCCGGCGGGTTTGGCCTCGCTTCGTGGCAGGGTGTAGAATCGGCGCAACATCGCGATGTAAATGAGGAGCGGTTATGAAATACGACGTTATTGTAGTCGGCGGCGGGTCCGCCGGTTCCGTGGTGGCCAGCCGGCTGTCGGAAGACCCCAATCGCTCGGTGCTGCTGTTGGAAGCGGGGCAGGACTATGCCGATCCGGAACAGCTACCGGAGCCGGTCCGCAACGGCCACTCGTCGGAGGGCGAGGCCATCGGTTCGGAGGTTTCCTGGAACCTGCGCGGCGTCATCAACGACCAGCAGGGTGAAATAAACATCGCCCAGGGCAAGGTCATCGGCGGCTCCGGCTCCATCAACGGCCAGGTTTACCTGCGCGGCCTGCCCGAGGACTTTGAGCGTTGGGAGTCCCACTTCGGCAATCAGGAATGGGGCTACCTCAAAGTCCTGCCCTACTACCGAAGGGCCGAAACCGACCTGGACATCCAGGACGACTTCCACGGCACAGAGGGCCCAATCCCCATCGTCCGCCGCGAGGACGAGGAGTGGCCGGCGGTGCAGAAGGCGTTCTACGACGCCTGCATGGAGCGGGGCTACCCGTCCAACCACGACCTCAACGGACCAGACTCCGGCGGCATCGGCGCCATTCCCATGAACAACCGCAACGGCTGGCGTATGAGCACCAACGTCACCCATCTCACGCCCGCCCGCCACCGCCTCAATCTCACCATACGCGGCGATGTGTTCGTCCGCCGGGTGGTTATCGAGGACGGGAAGGTCACCGGTGTCGAGGTGGAGAGCGGCGGGGAGATTTTCGCCGTCGAGGGTGATCGCGTGGTGCTGTGTGCCGGGGCGCTCAAATCTCCCCACATCCTGATGCTGTCGGGCGTGGGCCCCCGCGACCAACTGGAGCAGAACAGCATCCCGGTCCTGGTGGAGTCCCCGGGCGTAGGGCAGAACCTGTTCAACCACCCCATGGGGTCAGTCTCTTTCCGGGTCAACGAAAACGTCAGGCTGACGGCCAACGCCGAAGCCCTGCGCTTCGGCCTGCGGGTAACGTCCGAGCCGCCGTCCCACCCCAACGACGTCATGCTTCACACCCTGGCAGTCTGGAATGTGATGACCGGCGAAATGGTGCCCTCGGGCACTGCCCGCATCGCCTGCGCTCTGGAGCTGCCAGAGGGCACCGGCTGGGTGCGCCTGCAGTCGGGCGACCCCACGGCGCAGCCTTCCATCAACTACCGCTACCTGCATAACGAGAACGATATGCGCCGGATGCGCGAGGCCGTGCGGCTGGCGTGCAGCATTCTGGAGTCCGACGCCTATCAGGGAATCTCCGAGGGACGCATCTCCCCCGATGACGACACCCTCACCAGCGACGATGACCTGGACGCCTGGATTCGCCAGACCCTGGGCAGTTCCCGCCATGTCTCCGGCACCTGCCGCATCGGACCCGACGGCGACGCCTTGGCCGTTACCGACCAGCAGTGCCGCGTGCGCGGAGTTGACGGCTTGTGGGTCGCCGACTCCTCCATCATGCCCCAGGTAACCCGGGCCAACACCAACGCCACCGCCATCATGATCGGCGAGCGCGTCGCCGACTGGGTGGCAGAGAGTTAGCCGATAGGAGACTTTCGGCGTCTAAGAGACTATCTCAAAATCCCTTCCCCCTTGACGGGGGAAGGTTAGAGCCTGTCCTGAGCCTGCCGAAGGAATGGGGGTGAAAAGCAATGTCTATTGCTGTCGCATTTTGCCCAATGCTCTGCCTTGAATAATGTTGAGATAGTTTCTAAGTGTCCTTGATCTACACCGAGCGTTGAAAATGGTCTGGTTTGGCGGCTGCGGGTTGGGGATCCTGAAGAGGATTTCGGGCCCGCGGCCTTCGATTACGGCCGTTGCCGACAGGCTACGAAGGGCGCTTATGCAGCTGTGCCTGGGCGTTACCAGCCAGATTTGTCCCCGGCTGGAAGGCCGCCAGCAAACCATCTCAAAACTGGCTGTGGCTATCCGAGCGGCCTGTCTCTTTGACTTTCCGACTCCACCAACGCGACCTTCCTCCCGATAGGGTACAGGGCTTCCAGGCAATTCCCGAAGGCAGGCTACTCCTGCAATTGATACGCCAGGGATCAATTCCCGGGCGTACCGCAAAGCCTTCAGAGTCTCTCGTTTCAAGCTCTTTCCGCCACAGGGAAGGGCCGATTCCTGTTACCACTACCCGTATCCAGCCCAGGTTACTCGACGACCAGGAACTGCCCCATCATGCCGAGTTCCTCGTGATCAAGAAGGTGGCAGTGGTACATATACGGCATGTTATTGTCGGCATAGGTATTGAAACGGGAAGCTATAACTACCTCACGGTTGGCATTGACCAACACAGAGTCCTCCCAGCCTGCTTCCTCCGGCGGTGGAGGTTCGCCATTGATCGCCAATATCTGAAACTGGGTCTGGTGGACGTGGAATACGTGCTGGCCGGCCTCGGCAGTAAGGGTCCAGCGCTCCGTGTCTCCGAGCCGCATTGTTTCATCTATCCTGCTCATGTCCAACTGGAGCCCGTTAAACCCCCACCCGTTTCCCACTTGATCCATGTGGAAGCTCCGGTCCACAGTGATCTCCGAGCCGGAGATTCGCTCAATGGCCGTTAGCGTCTCTGGAAGCGGACCCACTGTAGAGGCCAAGCCGGTTGGCCGGAGTTCAAGCACCCGTCCAAACGCGCTGTCAACCAGAGCAGCAGGCGCACCCCCGACGTCTACGATGATCTCGGCCCGGTCCCCGGGGCCGAGGACGATTCGCTCGAGTATGACGGGACTGGCCAGATAGCCGCCGTCGGAGGCTATCTTCATCATGGTGGCCCCCTCGATGCCAAGTTGATATATCCTGGCCTGGCTGCCGTTGAGCAGTCGCAACCGAACCGGTCCCGCAGGTGTTTCGACGAACGGGTTGATAGTACCGTTCACCGTCAGCACGCCATCTCGTTTGCCCAGGGGTCCGCGGTTTATGGCGAAGTCGAACTGGCCGTCCTCCGTGAAATCCCTGTCCTGGATGATTACCGGAATATCGTCGACGCCGTAGGTCCTGGGCAGGAGTGTACCAGCGGGGTTCCCGTCATCGACAATGATCATGCCGGCGGAGCCGCGGTAGACATGCTCGGCTGTGAATCCATGCAGATGGGGGTGATACCAGAGGGTGGCCGCCGGCTGGATCACATCGAAGTCGGCCACCCAGGTTGTACCTGGCTCAATTGGACTCAGCGGCCCGCCGTCGTCCTCGGCCGGTACGTCAGCGCCATGCCAGTGGGTTGTTGTAATCTGGTCCAACGCGTTGGTGACGTTGATAGCCACCGAATCGCCGGTCTTCAGGCGAAGGGTGGGCCCCAGCACAGACATCCCGTTGTAGGAATAGGTCTCGGTCGGACTTCCCTGTTGGTAATCGTGATGTGATGTGCCGATCGTGAGGTCATAATGCGCGACACCATTCTCGATTGTCGGCTCGAGCAACGGTGGGATGGACAAAGGTGTCACCGCCGGCGTGTCGACCGATATACGCTCGACCGCGTCACCACAACCAGTCACCAGGGCCACCATCACGAGGGCGCCGAATACAACGCTTATTGCGACCATGGGGCGACCCCAATGACGACGAGTAACGGACAACAAACCCCAGGGCATCCGCGGTCTACAGTTAGATCCAATACGTTTCATTTCGCTCTTTCCCGGACGGCGTTACAAAGGACTCCGGAATGTGCGCATGGTACGGATCTGCTGTCAAGGAACTATGAAGATATGGACCACCGTGGTGTACTCGAACTCTGAAAGTTGACCCTACTCTTTGCAGGTCGGGTCGAAGGTTGTGTTTGCTTCCGGGATTCTGTAGGAGCGGCGGGTAAATTAAAGGGAACCGTCAAATTGTTCCTTTACGTAAGGTTTTAGAACCTGCGCGCGGGGCGCCCCCGTATCAAGTACGGGGCAGGCTCTGTCGAGACCTGCCGCCGGACTACTACGTTGAACTGTATAGCCACATTACAGGTCTCCCCATTTCAGTATGCTAAAGTAGTTGGAGTGTCCTCGAGGCGGATCGCAGCGCACAATCAAGTGAAGCGCATGAACACTCTGACCTCCCGGTCGACCGGGAACCCTCGGCTACTCACCCCACCGATCAGAGGTTCCGTATTGACGCGCCGGAGAACCCCGGGCGGTTCAACCGGGCGATACAGGACATACACCGCAGCAGAACACAGAGCTTGACCTGGGAATGAAGGCTCATGCAACTCCGTGAACTACCCGGCAAGATGAAGGCGGCTCTTCGCGGTTCGGACGTCCCCGCGCGCGTGAGGAGATTCGACGGATGGATCGAAAGGGCTTCCTCAGAGGGCGCTGGTAGCGGACTGACGGACTACGACCATGCGGAAACCGTGCGGGAATATTACGACCTTTGCGGCGATCTCATGGTGTTCGGCTGGGGCGAGTCCCTCCACTTCGCTCCCCTGTCGCCCAATGAGAACCTGGAGGACTCCCAGGTACGGCACCAGCGGCTCATGATTGACAAGCTGCAGTTGCAACAAGGCATGAAGGTGATAGACGTCGGTTGCGGGATCGGCGGCCCTATGCGCCGCGTCGTCCGGGAGGCCGGCGTCAGAGTCCTCGGTGTCAACAACAATGAAATTCAGTTGGAACGGGCCAGGGTCTTGAACGCTGAGGCGGGGCTCGCCAGCATGACCGACTTCCTCGCGTGCAGCTTCATGGACATGGACTCCATCCCGGACGGCGACTTCGACCGGGGCTACGCAATCGAATCGACATGCCATGCCCCAGACAAGGCCGCCGCCTTCGCCGAGATCTACCGCGTGCTGAAACCCGGGGCCCTCTTCTGGGGCCAGGAGATGTGCATGACGGACCGGTTTGACCCTGCCGACAACCGCCACCTGACCATCAAGAAAGACCTGGAGCACGGCATTGCGCTCAAGGATATCGCCACCACGGGCGAGGTGGATCGGGCGCTGGAAGCGGCGGGGTTCCAGGTCATAGAGGGAGTGGACCGGGCCGACTCCGAGAACGGCGCCGTCATCCCGTGGTACCGGCCCATGGAGGCCCGCACCGAAATCCTTGACCGGTCCCTGATCAGGTTCCCACTGGGCCGGAAGGCGTTCGTTGGGGTATTCCGGCTGGCCGCGGCCCTGGGGGTGTTACCGAAGGGGTCCGGCGACATTGCCAGGTTGATGGATAACACCGCCGAGGCTTACGTCGCCGGCGGCAGGACCGGGGTCTTCACGCCCTTATACTGTTTCCTGGCCCGCAAGCCCCTGTAGGCCTTCAGGCATTCGGGAAAGCCGGGAATCGATGGATAACACCTGATCGTGGTTGCGGTGTGAGCCTAGCGGCCCCAGTTTATGGTCGAACTGTTTAATTTGGGACTGACCAAACCAGCTTGCCCCTCGGTCCCATGCGGGCCTCCAGCAAGCAGCGAATCCTGCGTTACTCCCAGCCCTGCAGGGGCGCCGACTGGTCCAGGGCCGCTGGCTTCTGTTCCAACAGGGGCAGGTAGTGTAGTGGGACGTTTCTGGATTCCGGCTTTCGCCAGAATGACGAGAATCGACTCTTGACGACACTTCCTAGATGGGAAGGTTGAATTCCGGCTCTTGGGGATGCTCAGTTTACTTCGGAATCTTGTGAACGTAGATCCCCTTTGGGGAGGGTGATTGTAACCTCGGTTCCCTCGCCGGGCCGGGATTCGACCTCTATTGTGCCCCCGTGCTCTCGGACCATATCGTGGCTGACGCTCAACCCGAGGCCGGTGCCCTGGTTGGCTTGCCAGGTGGTAAAGAAGGGGTTGAAGATCTTCTCCAGCACCTCAGGAGTCATTCCTACGCCATTGTCGGCCACGGTTATTCGGACATTGGTCTCCTGCAGGCTTGTGGACAGGCGGAGCCAGGGATAGTAAGGGTCGCCGTCCTGCTGTTGTTGACGGTCGATGAGGGCGTGGCAAGCGTTACTGACCACGCTGGATACTACCCGAGCTATATCTTCCGGGACCGCCGTTATTTGTCCCTGGTCGGTATCCAGCCCGGGGTCCAGGCTCCACTGGAGGTCGGCGCTGAAACCCGGTTCGCGAGCGCAGGCGCTCTGATAGGCCAGGTTGGCGTGGCTCTGTAGAAGGGTGTTGACCTTCATTGGTCGAAATTCACCGGCGCCGGAGCGGGCTGTTGCCGTCATGTCCTGGACTACGCGGTTGACTCTCTCGGCGTTGCTGACGATTCGCTGGAGGTTATCCTTCAACTCCTGGGCCAGGTCGCTGGCTTCCTTTGGGTCGTGCTCCTGGGAGAGGTCTTCGTAGACCGTGATGGCGACCCTTGCGAAGTTCTCGATGAATTGCAGCGGGTTGAGGATCTCGTGGGCTACGCCGGCGGTCAGTTCACCCAACTCGGCCAGCTTCTTCTGGCTGATGATCCGGTCCTGGGCCGTCTGCAGGTCCGCCAAGGCCTGCTCAAGTTCTTCGTTGCGCTCCTGCAGCTGACCGGAGAGCTCTTTGACCAGGTCCAGTTCCATGGCCCTTATGGAGCTTTGGCGAAGGGTTTCGAGAGCCTCGCAGGCCAGGGATATTTCGTCCCGGCCCCGCGGTTCGATGCGGTATTCCAGGTCTCCCATGCCCATGCGGCGGATCCAGATTTCCACGCCGATGGTCCTGAAGCTGGCGTAGAGCACGATGCAGGTCTTTATGAGGTACAGCGTTAGTGTCAGGCCGGCCAGGGCTATCAGGGTCCCGCTACCAGTGAATGCGGCGTAGGCATTGATTGTTACCAGGAGGATGAGGACCAGGAACATCAGCAGAAAATGCTGGATTGAGTAGCGGCGCAGGCTGAACTTGGAAATTGTGTTGGGCTCTTTCTGGTCTGCCTGGGGTTGCCCCTGGGGGCCGATTGCTTCCATTGTTGCACCTCCCCAGTTAGGGGACTTTCTTGGTCGGTGTCTGTGGCTGGAATTATATAACGTCTTTTGGGAATTTCCGTGCTGGATTGTCATCCATATTTATCCCGGGCAACAACATTCCACTTCAACCTGCCCGCCGGTCCGGCCATGACCCTGGTGGCTATCGGTGTGTTCCTGCTGGTGGCTGCCTTCCTGCGGAAGGTGTTCAGTTGAGGTAACGGGTTTCTGCCGAAGGGGCCATCTGTCCGCCCCTTTCCTGACTGGATGGCGGCTTTCCTGCTTCGGCAGTTTGGTTGTGGGCAAGCAGTCAGGCCAGCGGTCGGGATGGTTGCCAAGTGCTCCTGCGGTTAACACGCGCACCTGCAAGGGAACGCTGCCAGACGGGCAGGCCCCGGTTGACCGAGTTAAAGGTGAGGAGTATAATCCACCGCTATTGACATTAACTATCAATACTAACCAGTAGTGTGAGTACCTGGACGGGGGTGTCAGCCCCTCCAGGCTGCTGCAGGCCGCGGGCTCTTCCGGCAAGGCTGGCATACTGCCCGGGCGTATCTGTAGGGTATTTCCCGCTGGCAGTGACAGGCCTGGGCCAGTCAGGCGACTTCGCCCTCCAGGAATGGCCAGCGTCAGTAGAGCAAGATCAGGATCAGCTTTTCCAAACCAAGACGGAGGATTATTTTGCGACCAATAGTGATACAACGTATTTATTTGATTGTTCCAGGGATACTGGCCATATTGATGGCTCTGTCAGTGGCCTGCGGGTCGGCAAGCGCCCCTGCGATAAGCGACCCGCCTTCTGCCCCTGCGGCAAACGACCCAGTTCCCGCTCCTGCGGTAAATGCACCGGCGCCGGCGCCCACGGCAATAGAAGTGGCTCCCGCCGACACCCAAACCCAGGCATTGCCTGCTCCAACTAATGCTCCGCAGCAACCCGCCCAGGCGATTGCAGCGTCGGAGCAGCCGGTGGCGCCGACGGCCGTGGTTGCGCAACCTTCACCAATTGTTGTAGACGGAGCGGAACGTCCCATCCTTAAGGCCGGTGTTATCTGGCTGGACAGCCCGCTGGATCCGGTAGAGGGCGCCTGGGCTGCCAGTCAATCGGGCATGGCGGAGAACCTGTTCCGTGTGTCGGCTGCCAACCTCGGTCCCGAGCCATGGCTTGCGACAGGCGCCGAGCAGATAGACCCGATGACGTGGCAGATTGGGCTGCGTGCTGACGTCAGATTTCACAACGGCGCGGTTATGGACGCTGACGCAGTCAAGGCGTCACTGGAAAGGACAATCCTGTTGTCGCCCGGTACCGGGGAAAGGCTGGCAATCGAAAGTGTGGAAGTCAAAGACGCCCATACGATTGTCGTGAATACGATGGAGCCGCGTCCCACGCTGCCAGGCCTGTTGACAATTTCCCAGGCGGCCATAGTTGACGCCGCCGCGGTTGACGCCGCTGGCGAGGGCAATTTCCTGACTGCGGGAGCGATGACCGGCCCATACATCCCTACTGAATACGTCCTCAAGGAACGCCTGGTAAGCGTGGCCAACGACGACTACTGGGGCGGGGCTCCCCCGCTGGCCGGCATCGAGCACGTCGCCATTCCGGATACCAACAGCCGGGAACTGGCCCTGCAGGCCGGCGACGTTGATTTTGCTATGAACATCTCTCCGGAAGCGGTGGAACGTTTCAATGACGACCCCGGCCTGCACAGCCGGACGGCTGGCGCGGGAACTTCGGTGGTGATGTGGTGGGTCAATTTCGAGCGGGGCACCCTTTCCGATCCGCTGGTTCGCCAGGCCGTGAGCCACGCCATTGACCGGGAAAGCATCGCCGGGCTGGTGGCGCCTGCGGGCACAGGTTCGTTTGCCGACCTCTTGCTGCCGGAAGTGATGGCGTCCTGCCCCGGAGTGGCTGGTCCGGCTTACGATCCGCAGCGCGCCGCTGATTTGCTGGCCGAGGCCGGCTACGTTGACTCCGACGGCGACGGCTACGTGGACAAGGACGGGCAGGCTCTGGAGATAGTGATCGGCGGATACCCGCAACGGTTCCAGCTGCCAATAATGGCCGAGGCCGCCCAGGCCATGCTGGCGGAAGCGGGAATCCGTGCCCAGGTGCAAATCACAGAGTGGTCGGTGGTCAAGGAACCCACATGGGACCTTTTCGGATGGTACAACAACGTGGTTGACGCCGGAGACCCGGTTTTGAATGTAAGCAAGTTTGTTGGACTGCACACCGACGGCAGCAACAGCGGCGCCAACAACTATGGGCAATACTCGAATCCGGAGCTGGTGGCCATCATTGAGCAGGCTGGGGACGTCGCTGACATTCAGCAGCGGCAGGAAATAGCGTGCGAGGCACAGGCCGTGGTTGCCGCCGAAATCGCGCTCCTGCCGGTGGCGCACGCATATATGGTTTATGGCGCCAATGAGCAGGTTACAGGGTTCGATCCGCACCCCCACCGGCTCTATATGTTCGACAACCGCATCGGACTGAGCGAGTGAACCTCGCCGATCTTCGATACGGGGTTAACCGGTAACCGGTATGGGAGCCTACCTGGCACGGCGGCTGGTCACGTTGCCACTGCTTCTTCTGGGAATCTCGGGCGTCAGTTTCATCCTCTTGAACCTGGCGCCGGGAGACCCAGCCGAAATCGTGCTGCGCCAGCGCAACCCGGGGCAGGCGCCCGGCCCGGCCGCTGTGGCCGCAATGCGGACGGAGCTTGGCCTGGATTCATCGTTGCCGGCGCAATATGCCCGCTGGGTGTCACAGGCTATATCAGGCGATCTGGGCCGGTCATACGTCACCGAACAATCGGTGGCCGCCCAGTTGGTCCGCCGGACCGTCCCCACGGCGGTGCTCACGGGATCGGCCCTCGCCCTTGCGCTGCTGGTCGCTGTGCCGGTGGGCATACTGTCCGCCCGGCGGCGGGGTAGTCCGGAGGATACCGCTGCGCGCCTGGTCGCCCTGGTAGGAGCGGCGGCTCCATCCTATGCCCTGGCCTACGGGCTGATCATACTGTTCGCGGTGAAACTGTCGTGGCTGCCCGCCCTGGGCTACGGTTCTCCCGCCCAGATAGTGCTTCCGGCCATTGCGCTCTCCCTGGCTCCCATGGCCCAACTGATGCGGCTTATACGCGCGAGTATGCTGGAAACCCTGGGAGAGGACTACGTCCGGACAGCGCGGGCCAAGGGTCTGTCGGAGCAAACCGTTGCTATCAGGCACACTCTCCGCAACGCACTGCTGCCGGCCATCGGGGCTACGGGAGTAAATCTGGGTTACCTGCTAAGCGGCTCAGTCATAGTGGAGACTATTTTCACCTGGCCCGGTTTGGGTCAGTTGATGGTCGGAGCGGTGTTGTCCCGGGATTACCCTGTGGTGCAGGGGTTCGTAACCTACATCGCCGTGGTGGTCCTGCTGGTCAACCTGGCTGCCGATGTTGCCCTGCGCGTCGCCGACCCGCGCCTGCGCTTCGGACGGGTCGAGGTGTAGCTGTCGATGGCGGTTGTTACCAAACGACGTGAGGAGCACAGTCCCCTGGAGGCAGTGGCCTCCGGCGCGCATGGACGACGGCGCTGGGCAGCGCGGTTGCTGGAGCCGGGAACCGCGCTGGGGTTGTTCCTGGTGGTGTCGTTGCTGCTGATGGGTTTGCTGTCCCCCTGGCTCCCCCTGGATGATCCCACCAAAATCAACTTGTCCGAACGTCTTCTTCCACCCTCGCCGGGGCATCTGCTGGGGACCGACCACCTGGGCCGGGACACCTTAAGCCGGGTTGCCCACGGAGCGCGCATGACCCTGCTCGCGGCGGCGGCGACCCTGGCGCTCAGTATGACCATCGCGTTGGCCGTGGGAATCCTGTCCGGATACTACGGTGGCTGGCTGGACACGGCGTTGATGGCCGTGGTGGACCTGCTGCTGGCTTTTCCTTCGCTGATCCTGGCTCTGGCCGTGGCGGGGGCGCTGGGGCCCGGCCTGTTCAACGTGCTGCTGGCAGCCGGAGCTGTCTGGTGGGTGGGCCATGCCCGCATCATTCGCGGGGTGACCCTGGGCGCGCGACAGACGGAGTACGTGACGGCGGCCAGGGCTGTCGGCGCCGGACACCTGCGCATCATCCTCCGCCATATTGCGCCCAACATCCTCGGCCCGATCGTAGTAATCGCGTCCCTGGACGTGGGATGGATAATCCTGGGCATCGCCGGCCTTAACTTCCTGGGACTGGGCGCGCAACCGCCCACTCCTGAATGGGGAGCTATGCTCAATGATGCCCGCCCACACCTGCAAACCTCGCCCCGCCTGTTGATGATACCCGGAGCGGCGATTTTCCTGGCGGTGCTCGGATTCAATCTGCTCGGTGATGGACTGAGAGACCTGCTGGATCCTCGGACCGGCCCGCCCGGCGGCTGACTGAAAAGGACGAGACTTCCTGAGAGCAGGCCTGTCCAGGCAGCAGCGCCACGCTGAAAGCGCCGGGCCTCCGGGGTTGCCCGATCCTGCTTCAGTGAATAGGATATAGGTTAATCGAAGGTGACAATACAATGCAGGGAGCAGAAGTTGGCGTTGCGAAATTCCACTGACCGCCAGCGCCCCACGGAACACTGGGCCACCATCGGCGAACTACGGGTCCGGTACCTGGACTGGGGCGGCGACGGCGAACCGGTCATGCTCATGCACGGACTGGCGTCCTCCGCCCACTGGTATGAACTGGTCGCCAGCCACTTGCGCCACAAATACCGGCTTTTCGCCGCCGATGCCAGGGGCCATGGCCAGACCACCCAGGCCCCAGGCGGGTATGACTGGCAGACCCTGGCGGCCGACGGCGTGGGACTCATGGATCATCTCGGCGTGTCGCGCGCTGCCGTGTTCGGACACTCCTGGGGCGCGACCGCAGCCCTCAACGTGGCCGCCCGTTTCCCGGACCGCGTAACCGCCCTGGGCCTGATCGACGGCGGCGTGGGCCGGCGAGTCGGTCCCCGGGAACCGTGGGAGGTCGTCAAGGCCCAGGCCCGGCCCAGGGACGTGTCGGGAACCAGGCAGCAATTTCTGGACCGCCTGCGCTTCCAGCTTTCTCTTTGCTGGAACGACGAGATCGAACGCATCGTCCAGACCATGGTGTATGAGGACCAGGAAGGCCAGATTCAGGACATCCTGCGTCCCGAAAATCACTTGCAGGTAATGCACGCGATGTGGGAGGAGCCGGCGTCGGTGTCCTATTCCAGGATTACCTGCCCGACGGTTATCATCCCGGCGGGTCCGACCCCTGATCGCGCGGACAGCGAGCGGGCCAGGCGGAAAGAGGCCGGTGTCGCCGCCGCCGAAGAGGCCATCCCGGGATGCCGGGTGCGCTGGATACCGGAGACAGTTCACGACATTGGCTACCATAAGCCCGAAGAATTGGCCCGGGTTATGGACGACTTTCTGTCGGGCATTTACCGATCGACAGCATAGTTAAGGATCCCGCTCAACCCTCCCCGGCAGGAGCCGGGGGCCAGATTCGTCCCAGAGGAGTATCGATGACCATGACAGATGACAAGCAGACGCTCTCAGACCGGCTTACCAGACTACACCGGCGGATGGAAGAGGCCCAGGTGGACGCTTACCTTGTACTTTCCTCCGACGCCCACCTGAACGAGTATGTGCCCGAATATACGCGCCGCCGGACGGCCATCACCGGGTTCCGGGGCTCCGCCGGCGACGCCCTGATCTGTCCGGATGGGAGCCACCTGTTTGTGGACTCCCGTTACCACATTCAGGCGGACGACGAGGTGGACCACGACAATTTCCGCGTCCACAAGCTTGGGCTGGCCGGGGAGAAGTTCCTCAGCCAGTGGTTGACCGAGATGGAAGAGCAACGGGGCAGCATACGCGTGGGATTCGACCCCTTCGTGGTCTCGATGCAGGCCCACTCTGCCTACAAGGCTGCCTTGAAATCTCCGGATTCCGCCCTGGTGCCGGTCAACGACAACCTGGTGGACGCCGTGTGGGACGAGCAACCGCCGGCGCCAGCAAATCCCATTTACCAGTTGCCCGACGACCTCACCGGTTGCGGCGTCGCCGAGAAGCTGTCAGACATCCGCAAAGAGACGGAAAATGCGGGAGCCACACTGCTCGTGCTGACCAAGCTGGACGAGATTGCGTGGGTAACGAATCTCCGGGGCACGGATATTGCCTTCAATCCCGTTTTCGAGGGCTACCTGGTCATTGACCGGGAGCGCGCCACCTGCTTCACCCGAGTTTCCCCTCCCCAGGAGGTGAAGGATGCCCTGGCCTCGCTAATCGACTTCGAACCCTACGGCGCCTACGCCGGTGCGATGAGTCGTTACGGCGCGGAAGCCTCGGGCCTGGTCTGGTTGGATCCCAGCGGGACCACGATGGGCACCAGGCTGATGCTTCACGAAGACCAGAAGCTGCTGGAGAAGCCCAATCCGACAGTGGCGCTTAAAGCCATCAAGAACGAAATGGAGATTGCAGCAGCCCGAAACTCCCACCGGCACGCCGCCGCCGCCAAAATCCGCAGCTTCAAGCGGCTGCAGGACTCGATCAAGGCGGGCGAGACGGTCAGCGAGGCGGGTTACAGCCAGATATTGTATGAAGAGTACGCCAGCGAGGAAGGCTTCTACGACCTCAGCTTCACCACCATCGCCGCGGCGGGAGCCAACGGGGCCATCGTCCACTACGCCGACGCCAGCCCCGATGTTCCGCTCTGCGACGGTGAACTGTTCCTGGTTGACTCCGGCGTACAGTTGAAGGGCGGCACTACCGACGATACGCGCACTGTGATTGTCGGCGAACCGTCGGAACGCCAGAAGGAAATCTACACCCTGGTCCTGCGCGGCCACATCAACCTGGCGATGCAGAAATTCCCCGAAGGAACGGGAGGTATTGGCCTGGATGCCCTGGCGCGCACCTTCCTGTGGAACGCGGGACTCGACTACGGGCACGGAACAGGCCACGGCGTCGGCGCCTTTCTGAACGTCCACGAAGGACCTCAGCGGATCACGCCCAGGGGGGCCGACGAGCCGTTCAAGGTCGGGATGATTGTCTCCAACGAACCGGGCTACTACGAGGCGGGATGGGGCGGCGTGCGCCTGGAAAACCTGTACGTTGTCGCCCCCGACGAGGAGATGCCCGGGCATCCCGACGGCCGGAAGTGGCTGCAGATGGAAGCGTTGACCCTGATTCCCTTCGAAAAGGAACTCATCGACTGGGACCAGCTTTCCAAGGGGGAACGCCAGTGGCTGGAGGAATACCACCAGCAGGTGTGGGACACCATCGCCCCCATGCTGGAGGGCGAGGACCGGGAGTGGCTGCGGGAGGCTTGCCAGACCCCCTGACGGGCAGGCGCATCCTGCCCTGCGCTCGGACAGCCTGAACCTGCCCGTTCTGCGTGGGCACGAATTTCAGGGAAGAGCACGGCGAACTCAAGCCGTGCTCTTCGTTTATCCTGAAGAAATTGGCAAACCTGAAGAAAGGGGCAGCCCTGCCCCGCCAGGCTAGATGAACCAGCCCATGCCTTCCCAGTGGCCGCGCAGGAAGGCTATCTGGCCTCCGTGGACGATGTTGTCATAGACCAGGACACCAATGAGGGTCTCTTTCGGCTCGGGGTCCATGCCGGGCCTCATGCTCATGGTGACGCTCAGTTCCTCGTCGGTCACCGTGGACATATACTCCCGGCAGCAGGCCTTCATGGCCTCATAGTAGCCTACCAGGAGGTCTTTTGAGGGAACCGGCCACGCGGCCACGCGCTCCGCGTCCCAGCCCTGGCCGGTGGTCTCCGGGTCGTCGCCCAGGCCGAATTTCTCGCACCAGCCGTCCTCTGTCCATATCTGGGGCTTGCCCTGGAACCTGGTGTTCATGAAGACGTCCACCACCCGGCTCATGTGAAAAAGAAGCCAGCCGATGGAATTGTCGCTGTCGGACACCCGGCGTGCCAGGATTTCGTCACTCAGCCCGTCTATGGCACGGTCGATCATGCCCCAGTTGCGTTCCAGCGCATTTGATATTCCGGTGGAAACAGCCATGATTACTCTCCATAAGTTTGTTAACTTGGGGTCGCGGCGCTAATTGTAACAGCCCCAAAACCGCCAGAGTTCCAAGTGTGTATAATGTCGGAATCACACATTAGCGGGAGGACGAATGGTCGTAAAAAATTGGGACACCAAGGCATCCCGTGTCGTTTACCACCGCCTGCAAGCGGGGGATTCCCTCATTAAAAGCATCGAATCCCTGGCTCATTCAGAAGGCATTCGCGAAGCCTCCGTAATGTCCTGCATCGGAAGCCTGACCCAACTCAAGCGCCGCAATCTCTGCAGTCTCGAAAGGGATCATGAAAGGGAAACCATCGACGAGATTATGGAACTGGTCACCGCAGACGGTTACATTCAGCCTTTGGAGGATGGTGGAGTCTACGTTCATCTACACGTAGCCGCTGCAAAACCATCAGGCGAAATCGTCGGCGGCCACTGTGAAGACGCTACCTGCTTTACCGGCGCCTTCGTATATCTCCAGGTCATTGAAGATACCAACAGCTAAACCCTTACGCCCGAACATCCAGGAGATTAGTCACCGTCAAACCCCTTCCCGCTATCGGGGCGCAAAGATTCTTGCCCAGTCCGGGATGGCCGGGGAATAAACCCGCCTCCAACCATAGGGGCTTTACCGGCGCCGACGGCAATACCGTCGGCGTCTTTTCTTGTAGTCCGCGATGTTTTGGGACTGACGGGAGCTACTCCAAAAGGCCTGCCCGTCAAAGCCAATCTCGATTGGTTCATCCCGGGGAGACGCAGCTTCCGGCTAAACCCTGTTCCACCCAAGGGGTCGTAAGACTGCTAATGACCGGGGCGGACCATCTATCTTGATCAGCATAATGGGGGGCGCTCACGCGAATTGCGCCGGGAGCTCGGCCATCTAGAAGCGTGGCCGTTTTGAGGCGCAGGGGCGATTCGCGAATCGCCCCTGCGTTGCGGGGTGCGTTCTTTTGATATCGAATCAGGTGTGGCAGGCGCCGTTGTGGTGGGCGCTGGGCGGGACGTCCAGAACCGGGTTGGTGTCGAAGAACCCCACCGGTTTCAGGCTGAATCCGCAGTAGGCCACCGGGGAGATGGGCCAGTCCTCGGGCCGGGGCACGTGGTGGTAGCCCAGGGTGTACCACAGCACCACGTCGGTATTTTCCACATTGCGGTCATTCCTGGTGTACTCGGGCAGGCCAGCCCCGCCGGGGTGCTGGTTGGGGTATGGACCCGTGGCCGACAGTTCGCCGGAAGTATAGGGCGTCACCCACAGGTGCTTGCTCATGAATCCAGCCCGCTTCATTATGCTGGCGCTGGGGTGGGCAAAGGGCAGAATGTTCTCCCCCGGCATCAGCTTGTAGCCTACCGGCTGCCCCAGGGCGTTCTTTACCTCGGGGTTGGTCACCAGCCAGTAGCGGCCGCTCATGGGGTCCACAACCCGCTGGGCCTCCAGTTCCGATTTCAGCGGTGTTGCCTCGGCGTGGAAGGCGTTGGCGTGGGGGTTGTCGGGGCCCGGAGCTTCGGCCACCGTGTTGACTTCGAGGACGGTGTTAGAAGGTCCGTCCACGTCCAGGTCCAGCCGGAAGTTGAAGAAGTGCTGGTGGATGTGGGCGTTTAGCTGGGGCGCCACCAGGGTCCCGTGGGCGGGAACCTCGCCCTCCGCGATGCCCGCCGTATTGATGATGCCGGTCAGCTTTATTTCCAGCTGGATGCCGCCATCCTGGTAGAGATACCAGAAGAAGCCGTACTCGTAGTTGCCCACCGTGGCTACGCTGGAAATGACCAGCCGGCGGGAACGGCGGACCTCCACGTGGCCGGTGCGCCAGTCGGTATGCTTCCACAGGATGCCGTAGTCTTCCTCGTGCATGCAGACGGCGTTGGGGATGGTGAAGGCCTCGCCGCTGCCGGTGTTCAGGTGGGCGTCAAAGTAATAGATCTCTCCCAGGCAGTCGCAGCCCAGGGTGAGGGGGTTGGTCAGGGAACCGATGCCGTACTCCCCGGCGTCGAAGGCGTTCTTGCGATAGTGGTCGGCGCTGGGGTCGCCGTAGGGGACAACCATGTCGGACAGGGCGGCGCGGTGCAGGACGGGACGGATGCGGCCCTGGTCTTCGTAGCCAATCTGGTGGAGGACCAGGCCTTCCCTGGGGGTGAATCCCACGCGCAGATGCCACTTCTGCCAGGTTACGCCGTAGCCGTCAACGGTAAAGCTGGGGCCCTCGGGCTGGGTAATTTCCAGGGGCTTCAGGTCCTGGCGGAACTCCTCAACGAACTCGGCGGCGTAGTTGCCCGGGTTGGGGGGCAGGGGGATGACGCCGTAGTCGTCAATGCGCATGATTTCCATCTTGTTGAGGTCAACCAGGGCGCTGAGGCCCTCGATGGGGCGGGCGTAGCCATTGTCGTTGGGTCCGGAGCGAAGGAAGTTTCGGGTCAGGGCCAGGCGGCGCCCCTCTTCATCCTCGTATCCGTAGTATCCGGCAGACCAGGGGTCAACCATTACCAGGTCAGGGTCGGTTATGCCCCGCTTCTTGAGCGCGGCCTGAAACTGGGGATCTGCCTGGACCGTGGCCTCGCACTCGGCAAACTCGTCGAACATTATCCTGGGCTGCACGCCGGGGATGTGCTTCCAGGAAGTCACCATTCCTTCATTGAGGGAAACGGTGGCCTCGTAAGTCGATTCGGTCTCATTGTCGAGTACGACCAGGAAAGCCTCGCGGAGAACGGGGTCGCCCGCCGAGAATCCGGCGACACAGGCCTTGTCGGGCTCGTTAAGGACGATGGTCTCGAAGCGTACCCGGGGGCCAAGACTCCGTTCCTGCTTCAGGATGCTGGCGGCCCGGATGATTTCCCCGGATGTAAGAGGGTCAAGGGGATGGCTGGCCTGCTGATCCGTGGTTGAGACGCTGGTTTTCTCCACGGGAATGGCCATGACGACCTCCTCCTGGCGATGCTGAATGCGCATTGTGTTGCGATGTACCTGCTATGGACGTTAGCACTGCAACGGGTGATGGTCAACAAGGGTGTTCGGAAGGGTACTAGGGATGGCGGGGTTCCGACCCAGGCAGTTTCGGAACCAGCACGGGGCAGACCCGCCGGTCTGCCCCCACAGGTCGATTGGCGTGGACCCGGGCTAAACCGTGGCCCAGGGGCGCGAGCGGGCCATGGCTTGTACCTCGCGGGGAGCGGTTATGGGAGCGAGGCAGCGGTCGCCCATGCAGGCGTACAGGGCGGCTTCCCTTCGCGGCGGAAAGCCGAGGGCGTGGACCATTTCGGGATCTCGACTGATGTCAAGGGGCAGGATTACCCGGTGGGGAGCGTACACCCGAAGGGCGGCGCGAAGCAGGCGGCGGTACTCGCCCGTTGATGAATCGCCCACCAGGACCAGGCGCACCGGACCGCAGGTCTGCATGTCTTTTGCCCTGCCCCACGCTGAACCGGCGGGGAGGAAGAGGGCTTCCTCGTCCTCCTCCATGCGCCGGGAGGCGTGGCCGCCCAGGTAGCTTCGTCCCGGCACGACGGCATCGAAGGCTGCCAGGGTTGCGCCGGCCTGTTTGCCGTACTCGCTGTCGCCGGTGAGAAGTTCGAGGGTCTGCAAAGCCTCGGCCCAGTGACCGTTGTCCAGCACGGGCTGCTCCCGGGGCAGGAAGGCGGCCTCAAAGGAGCGGGGCGCCACCGTGTCGTAGCAACCGCCTTCGGGAGCGCCGAACAGCCGCTGGGTTACCGCAGCGACTTCCACCGCCCGGGCCAGACCTGGCGGATCGCCCGTTGCCTGGTAGTGAGCCAGCCAGGCGCGCAGTAAGCTGACCTGGTCTGCCAGCACGGGTAGGGTATTCTCCGTTTCACCAGCAACCCGCGACAGTCCACCGGAAGGCGTCCAGCTTTCTTGCCACAGCTTTTGCAGGACGGCGCGGCCCAATCGGTGGTACCGGTTGCTGCCCAGCGCTCCGGCGGCAAAGATAAGGGTGTGGGCAGCCAGGGCGTTCCATCCGGCGTAGAAGGTGTGATCAATGGGCGGCGGGGGCGACGCATCCCGGTCCTTCCACGACTTCTGGTAGTAGGGCTCGTCGGCGTCCTGGCTGGCGAAGAACAGGCCTTCGTCGGGACAGTAGAGGGTTGCCATCAGGTAATTGAGGACACCTTCAGCCGCCTCGCGGTAGATGCTTTTGCGGGTCACCTGGTATGCCTCAAGGCAGGTGACGGCCAGGCTGGCGTTGCTGACCAGCATCTTCTCGTAGTGGGGCACCTTCCAGTCGCGGCTGACCGAGTATCGGAAGAAACCCTGGTCCTTGTGGTCGTAGATGCCGTGCCACATACCCTGGAGGGTGCGCTCCACCATTGCGAGGGTCAACCGGTCACCGGACAGGGAGTAGCGGGCCAGCAGAAATCGCAGGGCTTCCCACGGAGGCTGTTTGGGCTCGACCCCGAAGCCGCCGAACTGTTCGTCATAGAGTCCGGTCAGGCTATCAAGCACAGTATTGGTCGGGGAACTGCTGCCGGAACTGCCTTCGGAATGGCCGTGGGACCCGGCGGGGTTGGCGGCGCGGGTTTCCGCGGAGGTGATTTCGCCGCTGGATACCTGCTCCAGGAGAGCGACCATTTCGTCGGAGGGCGTATAGGGACGGCCGGCCAGGAACCGGCCATCGCCGGTCAGGAAAGCCACCGAGGGAAACCCGCCCTGGTTGTAACGGAGGGAGATGTCGGGACGCTGGTCCACGTCCACGCGCACGGGAATGAATCGGGAGTTGACCAGCGAAATTACCCGCTGGTCGGAGTAGGCCGTGTCGTCCATGACGTGGCACCAGTGGCACCAGGTTGCGCCCAGGGTCAGCAGCACCGGCTTGCCCTCGGCCCTGGCCGCCGCAAAGGCCGATTCGTCCCACGGCCGCCAGGCAATGGCGTCCCCACCCGCGTGTTGGCTCATGTGTCCGTCTCCCGCATTCTGATGTTCGATTCGCCGCGAAGCCTCTACCTTAAATGTGCCGCTACCTTTATATGAAGGTATGAGACAGGGTTAGAGGGCCTGGGCCAGGTCTGCAATGAGGTCGTCGACGTTTTCCAGGCCCACGGACACCCGCAGCAGGTTGTCCGGCGTTGTACTGGCCGGGCCCTCGATGGAAGCCCGGTGTTCGATGAGGCTCTGGGTGCCGCCCAGGCTGGTGGCGCGGACGAAGACCTTGACTCCGGCCGCAACCCCGAAGGCTGCCTCTATGCCGCCTCTGACCTGGAAAGACAGCATGCCGCCATAGCCTGACATCTGGGCGCTGGCGGTCGCGTGGCCGGGGTGGTCGGGCAGGCCGGGGTAGTGGACTGCCTCAACCTGCGATTGTTCCTGCAGGAACCGCGCAATCTTGAGCGCGCGTTCACTGTGGGCGGGCATGCGCAGGGCCAGAGTCCGGATTCCCCGCATTACCAACCAGCAGTCAAAGGGCGAGGGCACCGCCCCGTACCGGCTCTGGATTGACCGGATTCTCCGGAAGAAGTCTGAATCCTCGCGGCTGACGACAACGCCGCCGAGGACATCCTCGTGCCCGCCCAGGTACTTGGTGGTGGAGTGGACCACTAGGTCCACGCCCAGGGCCAGGGGTTGCTGCAGTATGGGGCTGGCCCAGGTGTTGTCGCTGACGCACAGGGCCCCGGCATCGTGGGCGATGGCTGCAATTGCGGCCAGGTCGGTAATCTTGAGGACGGGATTGGATGGTGTTTCGATCCAGACGAGGCGGGTATTGGGTCTCAGGGCGCCTCTTACCCGGCTGGGGTCGGTCAGGTCCACCGTCGTGGCTTCCAGTCCCCATTGGGAAAAGATCTCCTGGACAACCTGGGAGGTGCCGTGGTAGCAGTCGCCGGGCAGGACTATATGGTCGCCCGGGGACAGGGCCTGGAACACGGAGGATATGGCCGCCATGCCCGAAGAGAAGGCTGCCGCGGAGGTTCCGCCCTCCAGCAGCGCCATGCACTCCTCCAGGGCCTGCCGGTTGGGGTTGTTGGAGCGGGAATAGACGAAACCGCGACCGTACTGTCCGTCCGCATCCCGCTCGAAGGTGGAGGACAGGTAGATGGGAGGAGCCACCGCTCCGGTGGCGGAATCAATCTTGTGGGCGGCCTGGGCGGCAATTGTTTCAATGTTCATACGCCATCTCCGCCAGGCATTTGCCGGGCTGGGAGGGTTGTTGCACCGGAGCAGCGAGCCAGAATGTACCGAGGGGCTGCGCAGGTGGAATCGTACCATAATAGGGGGCGGCCGGACGGAGGGAGGGTGAAGAGCATAAAAAACAGAAGGGCAAGGCTACGGCATAACAAATAGATGTCATGCCGAGCGGAACCGCAGCAGCGCAACTCCGGTCTGAAGGCCCCGTTTCGGTTCCCACGCAGCAACCTCCAGCGAGGACTTCAGCCATTCTGCTGCGGTCGCGGTGACCTTTCTTATTAATGCGAGACTTTGTGCGGTTTACGACCACGTTAAACGGCGACAGCCGCAACGCCAAAGAGGGGGTAATTGGAATATCTGCTGTGCGCCCCTTTGACGTTGGCCCTGAGATTGTTGAAGTGCCGTCCGCAGGGGCTCGACAAGCTTGTCCCGTGCCTGCCCACGGGCTCGCCTGAAGAGACCCGAGGGGCCGCCGCCGATGGCTGCCACCGATAATCGAAAGGCCCTGCGCCAAATACAACTTCCTTGACACTCCCCAGTGCCGGTTGTATCCTTTTGGCCGATAGTCAAAGGGAGGTTTTGCCTTGTCCACCCCTGCCAGTTTCCTTACCGAAGAGATGCGCCAGCAGGCTATTGGCGTGGAGAGTCCGCCGGTAACTTTCGTGGTGGAGAAGGGGCATATCCTTCGTTTTGCCGAAGCTATCGGCGACCCCAACCCCCAGTACACCGACGAGGCCGAAGCCCGCAAGGGCGCGAACGGTGGCCTGGTGGCGCCGCCGACTTTCCTGCGTTCCGTGCGCGGCGTCAACCTGGAACTGCCCTTCGAACTGTCCTTCAGCCGGAGGCTGGACGGCGGCAGCGACTGGGAATACTTCCAGCCGGTGCGCCCCGGGGACCGCATCACCGCAGTGGCCCGCGTGGCCGAAATGACCGAACGTTCCGGTCGCCTGGGTACGATGGTCTTCATGACGACCATTACCACTTACTCCAACCAGTTTGAAGAAGTGGTAGCCACCCAGACCAACACACTGATAGCATATTAGTCAGCCCGGCGTTCCTGTGCGTTTCCCCGGTGGAAGTCGCTTCACCTCCGAGGCGCAAAGGGCGCCAGATACGCAGAGGTTCGCAATGGCAGACCAGGTTTACTGGGAAGACGTAACGGAGGGCATGGAACTGCCCTCGATAGTCAAGGAACCCACCACCCGCCAGCTGGTGCAGTACGCCGGCGCCTCCGGTGATTTCTACGAGATCCATTACGACAAGGACTTCGCCGTCGGCAATCAGCTGGATGGCCCGATACTGCACGGCGCCCTGAAGAGCGCATTCCTTGGGCAACTGGTAACCGACTGGATTGGCCCGCTGGGCACGCTGAAGCGTCTCCAGTGCCAGTACCGGGGCATGGACGCCCCGGGCAACGTCATTACCGCCAGGGGCACCGTCACCCGCAAGTATGAGGAAGACGGACTGTGCCTGGTGGACTGCGAAATCCGCCTGGAAAATGCCGAGGGGCAGAACACTACCCCCGGCAATGCCACGGTGATTCTGCCGAGCCGGACCGGATAGCAGATATGGCTTATTCCACCCTGCCCCTGTCCGAGCCAGGTGAGCAGACTCCGGATCGAGGATTTGCCGGTTTCACCGGTGAGGCCAGACAGAAATAGCTTTCCGTTAAGCGCTTTCTCAGTCAACAAACAAAACCGAGGTTAAGAACATTTATGGCAGACATACTTAGAGACAAGGTAGCCATCGTTACCGGCTCCGGCCGGGGCGTTGGCCGGGGCGTTGCCAAGCTCATGGCCCAGGAGGGCGCCCAGGTGGTAGTTGTGGACCCGGGCGTCAACGTGGACGGTTCCGGCTCCGACCAGTCCATCGCCGAGCAGGTCGTGTCGGAAATCCGGCAGGAAGGCGGGACCGCCGTCGCCTGCCTGGAGTCGGTGGCCACCATGGACGGCGGCGAGAAGATAGTCCAGACCGCCATTGACAATTTTGGCAAGCTGGACATTGTCGTTACCTGCGCTGGCATCCTCCGCGACCGGATGATCTTCAACATGACCGAGCAGGAGTGGGACGACGTCATTGCGGTGCACCTGAAGGGTACCTTCAGCGTGGTGAAGAGCGCCTGCATTCTTTTCCGGCAGCAGCGTTCCGGCCGAATTATTACCTTCAGTTCCCAGTCGGGCCTGCAGGGCAACTCGGGCCAGGCCAACTACGGCGCGGCCAAGTCGGGCATAGCCGGCTTCACCAAGGTGGTGGCGCGGGATATGGGCCGCTACGGCGTCACTGCCAACTCCATCGCCCCCAGGGCCACCACACGCATGATCGGGGCAATACCCGACAGTGCGGCGGAAATCCGCGCCCGGGGCGGCGTACAGACACTGGACCAGGGCAATGAACCTGAGACCATGGATCCCGACGACATCGCCCCCTTCGTCTGCTACCTGGCCAGCGACTATGCGGTCAACATCAACGGCCAGACCTTCCTTGTCTATGCCAGCGAAATATCGCTGATGTCCCAGCCCAGGCCGGAACGGTCCATCTACAACGACGGCCACTGGACAATGGAGGACATTGCCCCCCAGGCCAGGAACCAACTTACCCGGGGCGTATACAACCCGGCTCCGCCGAGGGCTTAGGGTGTATCCGGGGGGCGACAAAAAGCCATGATGATTCAAGAACACAGGCAAACGGCCCTGGACTTTCTGATGGTCTCCGACACGGAGTTCGCTGCAGGGGACACGATGCAGGCGTGTGAAAAGCTATGGGGCGCCGCATCCCATGCCGTGATGGCCGTTTGCCAGCAGCGTGAATGTCCCTATGGGAATCACCGGAACCTTAAGGTTGCTGCAAGGCAACTGACTGAAGAAACCGGGGAGGCCATTTTTCGCGAAGGATTCGGAGCCGCCGAAAAATTTCACGCCAATTACTACCATGGCTTTCTTGAAGACTTCCAAATAAGTGATGACCGCCCGATTGTCCATGAGTTTGTGCACAAGCTATTGGACTACCTCGGGCGAGAATGACCGCGAACCAAATTTCCCGAATACGCATTACTGGAGCGCATAAATGCCCAACCTTCTTGAGAACAAAGTTGCAATCGTAACCGGCTCTGGCCGTGGTGTCGGCAAGGGCGTGGCCCAGCAGATGGCCGCCGAGGGTGCCAGGGTGGTCGTCGTGGACCCCGGGGTAAACCTGGACGGTAGCGGAGCCGACCAGTCCATCGCCGAGCAGGTGGCGGCCGAGATTCGCGAGTCCGGCGGCGAGGCTGTGGCCTGCCAGGAGTCGGTGGCCACCATGGAGGGCGGCGAGACTATCGTCCAGACCGCCATTGACGCCTACGGCAAGTTGGACGCCGTCGTCACCTGCCATGGAATCCTGCGCGATCGAATGATATTCAACATGAGTGAGCAGGAGTGGGACGACGTCATTGAGGTTCACCTCAAGGGCACCTTTACCGTCATCAAGCACGCCTGCATCCTGTTCCGACAGCAGCGGTCGGGCCGGGTCATCACCTTTAGCTCGACCTCCGGCCTGTACGGCAATTCCGGCCAGGCCAACTACGGGGCGGCCAAGGACGGCATTGCCGGTTTCACCCGGGTGGTTGCCCGCGACATGGGCCGCTACGGCGTCACCGCCAATTCCATCGCGCCCAGCGCCCAGACCCGCATGATCGGCAGCGTACCCGACGAGGCGCGCGACCTGAGGGCCTCCCGGGGCATGAGCGGGGGCAACGTGGGCGGCCTGCGGGGCGAGCCCGAGGATGTGGCCCCCTTCGTGACGTGGCTGGCTTCCGATGAAGCGGCCCACGTCAACGGGCACGTCTTCTACGTCACCGAGGGTCTGGTAAGCATGCTCAACGAGCCGGAACCGGTCCGGACCATGCACAAAGACGGCCGCTGGACGATCGAGGAAATCATCCGCGTCTTCCCCGCCACCCTGGGCGTGGAACTGCACAACCCGGCCCCCGCGCCGCCGCCTTCGGTTTAGGGGGGGAGTCTGGCTTTCTGACGGAACAGAGCTGATTAATCACTTGAATGGCCGAGGCTGCCCCGCATGACTACCACAATCTTTAAGAAGGTCGATTACGAATTGGCTGGTTTGATAAACGATATCGACCTTGGTCGAATTGGCCTGCCTGATATACAACGTCCTTTTATTTGGAAAAATCCCAAGGTCCGAGATCTTTTTGACTCAATGTATAAGGGCTATCCGGTTGGGTACCTACTACTGTGGGAAAACGGCGCGACTGAGGGTTCTCGCAACATCGGTACCGACTCCAAACAAGTCCCGCCTGACCTCCTGATAGTTGATGGGCAGCAGCGGTTGACCTCGCTGTATGCGATCGTTAAAGGCAAGCCGGTGATTCGGGCCAATTACTCCACCGAGAATATACGCATAGCTTTTAACCCATTGACCGAAGAGTTCGCCGTAACCGATGCTGCTATTCAGCGAGATAAATCGTACATACCTGACATTTCGATCTTCTGGCACCCTCAAACAGGAATCATCCGTCTGGCTAAAGACTACATCGAAAAATTAAAGGCAGACCGAGAGGTTTCGGATGAAGAGGAGGAGAAGATCCAGAACTCAATTGAGTCACTACGTGGGTTATCGAGCTATCCCTTTACCGCGCTACAACTCGCAGCCAACATTTCGGAGGAAGACGTTGCCGATGTTTTTGTCCGTGTGAACAGCTTGGGAGTGCCTCTTAACCAAGCTAACTTTATTTTAACCCTGATGTCGGTTTTCTGGGACGAGGGGCGAACGCAGTTGGAAGAGTTTTGTCGTCAATCTCGGACTCCTTCCGAATCTAGTCCTTCACCTTTCAATCACTTTATTGAACCGGACCCGGACCAATTGTTGCGCGTTTGCGTAGGTCTTGCTTTCAAGCGGGCTCGATTGGAGTACATCTATTCTATTCTGAGGGGTAAGGATCTTGAAACTCAGCAATTCAGTTCAGAGCGCCGGGAAGCACAGTTTGAAGTATTAAGACAGGCGCAGGAGCGAGTGCTTAATATTCAGTACTGGCATGACTTTATGCGATGTATTCATCAGGCGGGATTCCGAAGCAAGGACATGATTACGTCGAGTAACGGTCTCTTGTTTTCATATATCTTCTACTTGATTGGTCGCACGGAATTTAAGGTCAATGAGTTTGAACTGCGTAAGACCATTTCCCAGTGGTTCTTTATGTCTGCAATGACTGGCAGATATACAAGCTCACCCGAGTCAACCCTGGAATCGGACCTAGCGTTAATAAGAGGTGCATCCGATGCGAGTCAATTCGTTGGCAGACTTCGGAACGTTTGCAACAGAGAGTTGACGAATGATTTCTGGGAGATCACCTTACCGAACAACTTGGCTACTTCCGCTGCTAGTAGTCCTTCCCGGTATGCTTACGAAGCAGCTCAGGTAGTATTAGAAGCTCCCGGACTCTTCTCCAACACCAAAATTAGCGACCTGCTTGACCCCACTCTGCAATCAAACAAATCAGCTATTGAACGACACCACCTGTTCCCGAGAGGGTATTTGTCTAAGTCGGGCATTGGAGAAACACGAGACACCAACCAAATTGCCAACTATGCCTACGTTGAGTGGGGCGACAATGTTCGCATTTCAGACCAGTCTCCATCCGATTATTTGCCACCTCTAAGAGAACGATTCACGCAGCAGGATTGGAGCGCTATGCACCATTTTCACGCCCTGCCGCAAAGCTGGGAACAAATGGATTACCGGGCTTTCCTGGAACGTCGTCAGGAATTGATGGCACAAATTGCTAGGGAAGGTTATGAAAAGCTTTGTGGCACCGCAAATGCCGAACCAATTCTTGAAGAGTTGGATGTTTCGGAATTGATCGCCAGTGGAGAATCGGATTCCGTGGAGTTTAAGTCAACATTACGCAGGAACTTGCATACAGGTAAGTCGGACCCTCGAATTGAACATTCGGCATTGAAAACTCTTGCAGGGTTCTTGAACACAAATGGTGGAAAACTGATTATTGGTGTATCTGACGACGGGACTCCGGTAGGTACAGAAACGGATAATTTCCAAAGCGAAGACCAAATGAGTCTGCATCTGACAAATATCGGAATCTCAAGATTAGGGTTTCAGGCCATGACTTCAGTACATGCCCATTTCGACGACTACGAAGACTCCCGCGTTATGGTCTTGGATTGCCAACGTTCTTCGACCCCTGTTTACCTCAGAGATGGAAGCGATGAGTCATTCTTCATCCGCATTGGTCCCGCTACCCGGGAATTGACCGTAAGTGAGGTTCAGGCTTATAACAAGCAGAGGTTCAATTAAGTCAGGAGCTTGTAAGATTTGCGTTGACTGACAATCACTTAATCAGGCTAAGTCGAAATCCAAAGTTACATTACTTAGAGGAAAAGCAAATGTTTCGCAGTTTTAGCGCTTCCTATGCCGGGCACGTGGTGGACGACAACCTGGGCTTTGAGGGCACCCCCGCCAACGACCGCAACTATTCCAACGAGAAGCTGGCCGCCGTCTTTGACTGGGCCCTCGACTTCTCCCGTCACCTGGAAAGCCTGGGCTATGACGAGTTCTGGATGGCGGAACACCATTTCCAGCCCGAAGGGTACGAGTGCATCCCCAACCTGCTGATGCTGAGCCTCTACCTTGCCTCCAACACCGAACGGCTCAAGTACGGCTGTGGGTTCAACATCACCCCCATGTGGCATCCCCTGCGTCTGGCCGAGGACTTTGCCATGGCCGACATCCTGACAAAGGGTCGGGTGATTTTCGGCGTGGGCCGTGGTTACCACACCCGCGAGGTGGAGACTTTTGCCGCCCCCATGCTGGACGGAGACGCCAACCGGGAACTGTTCGAGGAGCAGATCGAGGTACTGGTAAAGGCATTTACCCAGGAAACCTTCTCCCACCAGGGCAAGCACTACAAGTTCCCCGCCGACGTGCCCTATCGTGGCTATCAACTGGAGAAAATAAGCCTGGTGCCCCGGCCCATAAGCCAGCCGGTAGAAATCTGGCAGCCCCTGGTCAGCGGCAACCCCAAGGGCGTTGACTTCATGGGCAAGATGGGTATCAAGGCCCTGATCGCCAACACGCCCGAGCCGGTGCTGCACGAGCGCCTGGAAATGTACCAGCAGGGCGCCGCCTCCCACGGTCGGGAAATTGCCTTGGGCGAGGATGTGGCCCTGGGCTACCGCTTCTTTATCGGCGATACCAGGGAGAAGGCCATTGAAGAGGCTCGCCCCTACTTTGAGGAGGCGATCAAGTTTGCCGCTCCCCTGGGCCTGATGCGCCTGAGCCAGGAGCAGATTGACGAGGTCGCCCGCCCCGGCCGCCCCCAGGGCATTGAGTTGCCGACACTGGAAGAGGCTGTGGAGAACAATGTTTGGCTGTGCGGCCCGGCGGAGCAGATTGCCGAACACCTGATGAGCGTCGAGGAAAAGTATCCGGGCGTCGAGCGGGTGAACCTGGGCGCAGTAATGGGCATGCCCCAGGAGGTTTTCAAGGACCAGCTAACCAAGTTTGCTGAGGGTGTGTTCCCCCTGATGCAGGGGCGGTAACTGGCAGAATTTTGCCCTGAAACAATTTCATCCACAAAGAACACGAAGAGACACTAAGGATGCGTATCCTCCCTTGGTGTCTCTTCGTGTTCTTCGTGGAATTGACTTTCCGTGGCACGAGCAGGGTAATCCGGGTGGGTCAGGTAGTGCCAGGTCAGCGTTCCCCGCAGGCCCTGGAAGAAAAGGTAAGCAAATGCCAGGTTCAGGACCAGGGACACGGGATTCAGGTTGCCGGGCCCCAGCCCGGCTAGCGCCAGTCCGAACAGGACCGACTTGCTGATCAACTGATACCCCAGCAAGGCTGCAGCCATCGCCCGGTTCCGCTTGAGAACGCCCACGGCCAGGACTGTAACCAGTCCCGCTTCCACCAGGACGAAGATGAACTCCCCCCGGCTGGGCTGGACTACCCCTTCAACTTCCGTGTCGCCCACAAAAAAGGTGGACATTATTACGATGAAGTTGATGATGGCGGCCGCCAGTCCAGCTCCAAATCCCCAGTGAATCCGCTTGCGGGCCTGCCGCAGGTCCGTGCCGATCAGCCACGGATTGGGGCTGGCAGCCGGCCTTAGAGCGTGATCGCTTTCGGTGGAGCCCGAGTCCGCTTCCTGTCTTTCCTGGTCCTCCATTCCCGGTTCAGCTCCGCAGCCGCTTGAAGGCGGCAATGGCGGCGGTGGCCCCATCCCCGGCTGCAGCCACCAGTTGGGCCACTGAGTGCTGGCGCACGTCGCCCACGGCGTATAGCCCCGGCTCGGCGGTTTCCATGGACAGGCTGACCGGGATGTGCCCCGCGTTGTCCGTGTCCACCAGGCCGCGCACCAGTCCCGAGTTGGGTTCCAGACCCACGTACACGAAGAGGCTGCTCAGATCGACCTGGCGCTCCTCGCCGGTGGCCGCGTTCAGTATTCGGGCGCCGGTGACCATGCTGTCACCCAGCACCTCCGTGACCGTCGTATTCCAGTGGATTTCCACCTTGGGGTTTTCCTGGAGGCGTTCCTGGAGTACCTGCTGGGCGCGAAGTTGGTCCCGTCGGTGGAAGAGCAGTACCTTGTCGGCGTACTCGGTGAGGGTCAGGGCCTCATCGGCGGCCGAATCGCCGCCCCCGACCACGCCCACTGTCTGGCCCATGCTCATGGGGCCGTCGCAAGTGGCGCAGTGGGAAACGCCGCGGTCGCGGTATTCCTCCTCGCCTGGTATTCCCGCTGACCGCAGGCTGGAGCCAGTGGCGACTATCACGGCCCGGGCCCGATAGCTGCCGCTGTAGCCGCTGACCAGCTTGAAGTCTCCGTCCCGGGCAACCTCGGTAGCCTCGTCCATGATGAACTGCATTCCTGCGTTCATGGCCTGCTCCTGCAGCAGGGGGCCCAGTTCGGCGCCGGAAACGCCTTCGGGGAAGCCGGGGAAGTTCTCTATGCGTTCGACGTTGATAATCTGCGCGCCGCCCATCATCTGTTCAATGAGGGCAGTGGACAGGCCGTAGCGGGCGCCGTACATTCCCGCTGTCAGTCCGGCCAGACCGCCGCCAACTATCAGGAGATCGTAGGTGTCAGTACCGGCCACGTAGGTACCTCCGGTAGGTAAGAGTGCAGGCTACTATAGCTGTGCCCGGAAATTGGTGTCAACGCGGGAGAGGGTCCCTCAGGGCCATCGAGTTTAGACGGATTGTCAGCCTGGACTACCAGGACTGTCATTCTGAGCGGAGTCGAAGAATCTAAACTCCGTCCCTGGCAGGCCAACAGGTTTGAGATGATGACTGCTAAATCTGTATCGTCGTTCCGGCCTTGAGCCGGAATCCAGGCAGGTTGCGAAAGGTCAACCGCATGACACAAGAGGGGCTCTGGATTCCGGCTTTCGCCGGAAAGACGGTTAAACCCCATCCCCATCGTCATTCCGGCCTTGAGCCGGAATCCAGGAAGGTTGTGAAAGGTCAACCGCATGACACAAGAGGGGGCTCCGGATTCCGGCTTTCGCCGGAAAGACGGTTAAACCCCAACCCCTAATTGCAATGCTGTTGCAGTACTAGAGCCAGCTTTCGAACCCACAACCGAATGTCAGGAAGGTTTTCAGGCCCTTGGGCAGGCTCAGGGCGACATTCATTCTTGCTACAGGGTCCTGTGCAATTAGCGAACAAGTTAGAACGCGATTGCCCTGCCCCTGCCATCAGGTGTCTATGTTCAGTCAACGGTTGACGCGCCGGAAGGGGGAAACCCAACCGGCCGGAATTGCGCCTCAGTCCGCAAAGATGTCCAGGGGCAGGAAGGCGGACACGACAAAGTTGGGCACGTCCACCACTTCGCTCACCTTGAGGTCCACGGCCACGCTGCAGATGCAGTAGGCCTGCTCGCGGGACCAGCCCCGTTCCATCAGCAGGTGGATCATGTTCAGCAGGGCCTGTCGTGAGGCCAGGGTTGCGTGCTCGGACTCGTTGGAGCCGTTGGCGATGCACATTCCGGTGGAGGCCAGGAAGCGGCGGGGCGCGGCCATTTCTGGCGTGGTGAAGTAGTCGTCCCGCTCGAAGTAGGGGAAGTTAATACCCCGGCTGGCGGATTCGCCCTTTCGGACCTCAAAGCTGACGTGCAGGGTGCAGTCCATCTCCACAGCCGTACCGCAGCACTCGGAGTCGCCCTGGGCGTAGTGGGCGTCACCGGCGGAAAAGAGCGCACCTTCGGTGAAGACGGGCAGGAACAGGCGGGTGCCGCCGGTAAGCTGCTTGATGTCCACGTTGCCGCCGTTCTCCCGGGGCGGGATGGTCCGCAGTCCCTCGGAGGCGAAGGGCTCATTGGCCGGGACCGCCCCCGCCGGGGTTGGTCCCACCACCATTCCGCCGCGCCGGAGCAGCTCGTCTTCCCGCAACAGCATCTCCTGGCGCAGGGCCCTGGAGGGCGCGACACCGATGGTGCCCATGAATGAGGCCTCGGGAATCCGAACCCCGGGCAGTTGCTCCGACTGGGCGAAGCCGTCCCGCATCTCCCAGTGAACGATGAAGGGTTCGGTGTACACGTCGCGCAGGAAACCGAAGCCGGGCAGGATGGTGGTGAACCCCCAGCTTGCCGGTTCAATGTTCAGGATGTTCACCTGCAGCAGGTCGCCAGGCTCCGCGCCGTTAACGTACACCGGTCCCGTCAGGGGATGGACCAGGTTGAGGTCGGCATTCAGCAGGTCGGGCGCCTGGGTGGATGGAGTAATCTGCATATCGAAGGCGTTGCGGGTCTGCATGACCACTTCCTCCCCGGGATCAGCGGCGACGGCGGGGGGAATGTCGGGGTGCCACCGGTTATGTCCTTTGTCCGGTTCGTCGGCGCACTGGCGGGTGTAGTCCAGTTCGATGGTCTTCATGGCCCTCCTCCTGAATCGCAAAATTCGGGGACGGCCGTATTATAACGAAACACGGTTGGGGCCGGGGCGGACACCCAGGCCTGCCCCGGGGCTGGCCGTTCCCTTACCTCATGATATGGAATACTAGCCCCGCCCCATTGTTGCTCTTTCCAATAACACCCCTTTTTGATATACTGCCCTGCGGCGTCCGCCTCGACTGAGGGAGGCGGACAAGCTTTGTAACAGATGGAGGCATAATGCCGGCATTTGCCGTAATTGGCGGACAGTGGGGCGATGAGGGCAAGGGTAAGGTTATTGACTACCTTGCCGGCCGAGTCTCTGCAGTGGTCCGTTATGCCGGTGGCAATAACGCTGGCCATACGGTGGTCAACGACAGAGGGGAATTTTCGCTTCACCTGGTCCCCTCCGGCATTTGCTGGCCCAACGTTTACGGGATCATCGGCAACGGCGTGGTGGTGGATCCGGAAGTGTTGATGGGAGAGTTGAACGAGTTATCGGAGCGGGGAATTGAAACCGACAAGCTCTGCATCAGCGATCGGGCTCACGTAATAATGCCTTACCATGTGTTGCTGGACCAACTGGAAGAAGAGTCCCGGGGCAACGCCGCCATCGGCACTACCGGTCGGGGCATCGGCCCCACCTACGTGGACAAGACCGCCCGCATGGGCATCCGCGTGGGCGACCTGCTGGACCCGGAGTCATTGCGCCCCCGCCTGGAACAGACCCTGAGTTTCAAGAACAAGCTGATTTCTGCGGTGTACGGCGCCGAGCCTCTTTCCGCCGACGAGATCATGGAAAAGTCCCTGGAGTGGGGCAACCAGTTGCGGCCTTACGTCCATTCCACCGAGCAACTGGTACAGGACCTGCTCGACCAGGGCCAGAATGTCCTGCTGGAAGGGGCCCAGGGAACGCTGCTGGACCTGGACCACGGCTCGTATCCCTACGTCACCTCCTCCTCGCCGTCCATCGGTGGCGCCTGCACCGGCCTGGGCCTGAATCCGCAGGCCATCAAGGGCGTACTGGGCGTCTATAAGGCTTACTCCACGCGGGTAGGCGGAGGCCCCATGGCCACTGAGGTTTTCGGAGAGGCCGCCGACGCCTGGCGCGACATGGCCAACGAATTTGGCGCAACCACCGGACGGGCCCGCAGGGTAGGCTGGTTCGATGCCGTAGCCGGAAAGTACAGTCGCCAGGTGAACGGGCTGACCGGAATGGTGCTCACCCGACTGGACATCCTGGACGGTTTCCCGTCGGTCAAGGTTTGCGTCGGATACCGGGCCAACGGTCAGGAGGTCAGCCGCTTCCCGTCGGATACCCGCGTGCTGGAACAGTGTGTACCGGTGTACGAGGAAATGCCGGGATGGGACGAACCCACCGCCAGCGCAACATCGCTGGACCAGTTGCCGCAAAACGCCCTGGCATACGTGCGACGCATCGAGGAACTGGTGGGCTGCCCCGCCCAGGTGATTTCCACCGGCCCCAGCCGGAACGAGACCATCCTGGTGGAGCAAGTCATACCCTGACCCGGCAAAGGGACGTCATACCTCTGCAGGGATGCCAGGCCTTCCCCTGGTTTGGCACAAGGGCAGGGAAGAGGACAAGATCATAACCATGCAGCACCTGTCCAAGTTCGGAATATACCTGAATGCCGCCGAGGGCAAGGTGGTCCGCATTAACTCCCCCTACTGGTTTCCGGAGGAGCCGGACTGGGTTTTGCTTACCAATGAGGTAAACGCCACCCTCCTCCAGGTACGAGACCTGGCCCGCGAACAGGGCGCCTCCAGCGACCCCGACTCCATAGTCTGGGGACGACTGCCGCTGCTGGACTAGTAGTTCAACCGCATTGTATTGACGAGTGGCAAGGATGTAACGTCATTCCGGCCCTGAGCCGGAATCCAGAAAGGTTGCTACCGGTTAACCGCAAGGTACAGGAAAGGCCCTTGATTCCGGCCTGCGCCGGAACGACGGTAAGTCCCCAATCCATCATTTCAAACCTGTTGCTTCACTAGTCCCTCCTCTCCGCTTTCACACTTTCCCAATGCTGCCTTTTCTGCTCAACTCGTACCCGGGTTGAGACAGTCCTGCAGGGACCGCCTGTACCCGAATTTCATTGCTTCTTAACTACCCCTGCCCTACAATAACCCCAAAGACTTGGGGGTTTTGTAGGGCAGTTAGTAATCCGCACTACCCCGCCCTCAACAGTGTTTAGGAGGACTCTCTCCATGATAGTTGACCTGATTACCATTGACAGCCGGGACGGAATGAGCCTGGATGCCGCCTTTTTTGAACCGGCCGCCGGTGTTACACCCAAGGGTCCGGTGGACGCCATGTTGCTGATTCACGGTTCTGGAGGCAATTTCTACCGGACGGCCACGAAGGCCATGGCGGAAGATCTGCGCAACCAGGGTTACGCGTGCCTGGCCATCAATACCAAGGGGCACGACACGGTTTGGTCACCCCAGGGTTCGGGGGAGTACTACGGCAACGCCCTGGAAATACTGGACAACAGCCGTCACGACCTGGTCGCCGGGGTTGATTACCTGTGGGGAAAGGGCTACCGCAGCATTGGGCTGCTGGGGCACAGCATGGGAGCGGTGAAGGTGGGATACTACGCCGCCACCGAGGATGACGAACGGATTGTTACCGTCATTCCCATATCGCCGGTGCGCCTCTCTTATTCCTACTATATGCAGTCGGAGAACGCCGAGGAGTTTCAGAGCATCATAGAACGCGCCGACCAAATGGAGGCGGAGGACCGGGCCCTGGAACTGATGGAACTCCGCTTCCCCATCCCCCAGATGTTCAGCGCCGCTTCCTACCTGGACAAGCACGGCCCAGCCGAGCGGTACAACCTGGTTGCCCTGTCTCCCAGGATTTCGGTCCCCATGCTGGTTATGGGAGGCGAGCAGGAGACCCACACGCGGCTGAGGGACTGCCCCCAGGATATGGTGACGGCCGCGGTAAACAGCCCCCGGGCCGAGTACGTAATCATCCCCGGCGGCAACCACTCCCTGCTTAACAGCATGGATAAGGCCTCGGCCACGGTGCTGGACTGGCTGGCATCGCTGGTCCCGGTGTCGGCGGGGGTTTAGGTGCGGCTGGCAACCCTCTGGCCCCAGAGTGAGCACGAATGTTCCCTATTTGCGGCTCCCAAATTCTCAGCTAGCTGGTGAATTGACTTGGCGAGAACCGACAATGAAAAGGATACAGCGGTAACATTCACCCCCATTGGCGTTGTGGAGAGCGAGTTTGACGGCTACGCTTCCTCCGATGAAATGCGGAAGCGGCCCTCGCGTATTGTCTTGAGGCCCGAAATGGCCCCGGGATTGATGGGGCTGGAAAATGAAACCTACATCCTGGTCCTGTTCAACCTGCATCGGGCCACGGAATATGAGCTTCAGCTGCACCCCGGCCACAACCCCGCTAATCCTCTCCGGGGCGTGTTTGCCACCCGCAGCCAGTACCGGCCCAACGCCATTGCAGCTACGGTGGCCGAAATAGTATCGGTGGAGGATAATGTAATCAACGTCACGGGCCTGGACGCCCAGGACGGTTCACCGGTACTGGACATCAAGCCTTTTCGGTCCGGCTTTGACCAGCCTGGTCAGGCCGGACAGCCAACCGGATAGCGGGCCGTCAGCGTTCCGACTCAGGCGCTTTGATGGCGGGACAGCAAACGGGACCCGGAACAAAGGCGATTCGCGAACCGCCACCACGAACACCACCGCCACCTGGGGGAAAGGCCATGGCGGGCCCCGAAATTTGACCAATTGGTAAAATCCGGCAAAGTGTCGCAGCAAATGGTATGGACTTTGGCTTGCGGCAAGTATTATCATCCAGGGAAGTGATAAACAGGGATATGGAACATGGGGTAGAGGTAAAGGAGGCCAACGTCCTCCTTGACAAAGTTTCCCGGTATCTGCCTAAAGATGCGGTAAAAGAGGTAGAACGCGCCTACCTGTATGCCGAGGAATGCCACGACGGGCAACTGCGCAAGTCCGGTGAACCCTACATCATTCACCCGCTGCAGGCTGCTTCCTTTCTTGCTGACCTGAACCTGGACTGCGATACCATCTGTGCCGCCCTCCTACACGACGTCATGGAGGACTGCGGGGTTACTTACGACGATATCAGCAAGTCCTTCGACCCTGAAGTTGCCAAGCTGGTGGACGGGGTTACCAAGCTGACCCGCATGGATTACCGCATGCCCGGGTCGGACACCGCTCTCCTCCTGTCCTCGGATGACCCCGACAGGCTATACGCGGAAAGCCTGCGCAAGATGCTGGTGGCCATGGCGGAAGACATCCGCGTGGTGCTGATCAAGCTGGCCGACCGCCTCCACAACATGAAAACCCTGGACGCTCTGCCTTCCGCCAAGCGCAAGGCCATTGCCCAGGAAACGCTGGATATTTACTCGCCGCTGGCCCACCGCCTGGGCATCTGGGAAATTAAGTGGCAACTGGACGACCTGGCATTCCGCCACCTGAACGAGGACCGGTATCGGGAGATTTCAAAGATGCTGGCCGTCCGCCGCGCCGAGCGGGAAGAGTATGTGGAGCAGGTCTGCCAGCGCCTTCGAGAGGTGCTGAACGGCGCCGACCTGGAAGCCGACGTATATGGCCGGCCCAAGGGCATCTACAGCATTTACAACAAGATGCAGAAGTATGCCGCCCAGGGCAACGAACTCCGCGACATCCTGGACCTGTACGCCATCCGCATTGTCGTTGAATCGGAAAGTGACTGCTATCGGGCCCTGGGACTGGTCCACCAGGTCTGGAGTCCCATTCCCGGGCAGTTCGATGACTACGTGGCCACTCCCAAGGAAAACATGTACCAGGCCCTCCACACCACCGTTATCTGCCAGGGAGGGCAGCCCCTGGAAGTTCAAATCAAGACCACGGAAATGCACCAGGTGGCCGAGTACGGCGTGGCCGCCCACTGGCGGTACAAGGAAGGGCGGGCCAGGGACCTGAAGTTCGAAGAAAAGATGACCTGGATGCGCCAGTTGCTGGAATGGCAACGGGAAGCTGCGGAAACCGAGGACTTCATCGAGTCGGTGAAGCAGGACATCTTCCGCGACCAGGTGTTTGTTTACACCCCCAAGGGCGACATCGTGGAGATGGGCGCGGGCTCTACGCCGGTGGACTTTGCCTACAAGATTCACACCGAGCTGGGTCACCACTGCATGGGCGGCAAGGTGAACGGCCGGCTGGTCGGCCTGGATACCCCGCTGCAGAACGGCGACACCGTCGAAATCATGACGACCAAGTCCAACCGTGGCCCCAGCCCCGACTGGCTCAACCCCAACCTGGGGTACGTAAAATCGGCCAGCGCCCGCCAGAAAGTGCGTCAGTGGTTTAACCACCAGGCCAGGGGAAGCAACATCGAGCGCGGCAAGGACAAGCTGCGCAAGGAGATGCGCCGCCTGAACCTGAACCTGGACGAAGCCGAGATTCTCAGCCTGGTCCGTTTCGAAGCCATGGACGACCTTCTGCTGAACCTGGGTTCCGGTGGCCTTACCGATGGTCAACTGGCCCACCGGCTGTCGCAGGCAGTACGTCCGGAACCGGAGTTTCCCCAGCCCCGGCCCAACCTGCCCTTGTCCAGCCCCAGTTCCGGCATATCGGTCCTGGGCGTGGGCGACCTGCTCACCCGCATGGCTCAGTGCTGTAATCCCATCCCCGGCGACGAAATCTCCGGCTTTGTAACCCGCGCCCGGGGCGTGACGGTGCACAAGTATGACTGCAAGAGCCTGCTGAACGAGGACGAGCCCGAGCGCATCGTCCCCGTATCGTGGGGCGAGGCCAAGGAACTGTACCCGGTACGTGTCTGTATCGATGCTTACGACCGGGTGGGTCTGCTGCGGGATGTTACGGTGCGGGTGTCGGAGGAACGGGTGAACATCGCCTCGGTGGTTACCCAGGAACGTTCGGACGGCACGGTTATAATGGAGTTGACTCTCCACACCACGGGAATGGAGCAGCTTGGCAAGCTGTTCGCCAAGCTGGAAGGGGTAAAGAGCGTAACCTCTGTTACCCGGGCCGGCAGCGCAATGCCAGCGCAGGTTTAGAAACTCTCATTTCGGCCTGATTGCGGGGCGCCCTTTCCGTCATACCGGCGAAAGCCGGCATTTAGAGCTGTTCTTTTCCTGTACCGAAGCTGGCGCCGCCTCTACCTCGGCTGCCTTGGATCGGAGTGCGGTTAGCCAGTCCTTCCCCTGCCTGCCCAAAGGCCCACCGCCAGGGCATTTCCGGCATACCCATCGTTGCCAGGCGGCGCTACTGAATTTCAGCCGCAAGCCATCGCAGAATCCCATCCGCCCCCTCGCAGATTTCCCGCACCACTTCCGCCGCCGGACGGATGGCGTTTATGTGTCCCGCTCCCTGTCCCATATAGACTGAAGACACTTCCGGGTCCTGACGGGCGCGGCCGGCAGCTACGTCCGAGGCCAGCTCCTCCCGCTGGGCCAGGATCTCCGCGTCTCTCCCGTCCCATTCCCTCACCAGGCGGTTGGTGTAAACCCGTCCGGCTATGCCTTCCGGCCAGGGGCGGGTGCCCAGCAGGTCGTAAAGGCGGGTAAACGTGGTGTCCTGCCCGTCGGACAACACAATCCGTTGCTTGAAGGAGTCTGGTACCTCCACCGCTTCGGGGGTAGGCAGCAGCGCCGTACCCAGGGAAGCGCCCTGGGCGCCGGCGGCCAGTATCGCCGCCAGGGCCCGGCCGGTAGTTATGCCCCCGGCGGCCAGTACGGGAACATCGGGATAGCGTTCAACCAGGTCCACCAGCAGGGGCAGCAGATTCATGCTGCCGGTATGGCCGCCGGCTTCGTTGCCCTGGGCCAGCAGCATATCTGCCCCGGCGTCCACTGCCATCTCTGCCAGTTCCAGCGACTGCACTTGGCAGATGGTAACAGCCCCGGCGGATTTGGCCCGACCCAGCCAGGGCTGCGGGTCGGCGAAGGAGAAGATGATCACCGGGACTTCTTCCTCCAGGGCGATTTCAAAGTTGGTGGGGTCTAGGTCCATTAGCTGGGTGATGAAGCCTACGCCAAAGGGCCGGTCAGTTTCCGACCGAATGTATGCCAGTTGTTCCCGCAACCAGGCAGCGCCCAAGTCATTGGTGCCGCCGAAGGTGCCCAGGCCGCCAGCCTTCGAGACGGCAGCGGCCAGTTGGCCTCCGCTATGGTTGCTCATGGGGGCGGACATTACGGGGTATGCCAGGTTCAGGAGGTCGGTAAACCGGGTTTTGGGCATGGGAAATCACCTGTTGAATGATTGGTGGTTGGTGGTTCAGGAACCGTGTAAAGCAGGCGCCGGGGATGCGAGAGTCCTTCGACAGGTTCAGGACGAACGTATGGTGGGCCCGTTCTGTACTCGGTAACAGGCCCACTCCTGGCCCTGAAACAATGCGCGGGCCGAAAAGGGCGAATGTCAGGCCTCTTCGCCGTCTATGTCGGTGCCGCCCAGGCCTTCTTCCTTGAACAATTGGGCCTTGCGGGCGTAGCTTTCCGCGGTGCGGCGAATCATGGCGTGGTGACGTTCGTTGGTGGGAGCCTCCCGGGCCGAGGCCGGAACTCCCAGGACAAAGGAGTTGGGGCCGAATTCCTGCCGTTCCAGCACCACCGAACCGCTGGCGATGACCGAGTTTTCCCCCAGGATTACGCCATCGTTCAGGGTTGCCCCGTTGCCAATGAGGCAGTGCGTCTTGATGTGCTTGGCGTGGCTGATGACGCCGTGGCCCAGGGTAACGTAGTCCTCGTAAGTGGCGTCGCTGTCGGCGTGAAGGACACAGTTGTCCTGGATATTCACGTGTTCGCCAATCGTAATCTTGATGGTATCGGCCCGAATCACGGTGCCGGGCCAGACGCTGGAGTGGGCGCCGATTTCCACGTCGCCCACCACATAGGCGGCCTCGCTAACCCAGGCGGTGGGGTGAATGCTGGGGGTCATGCCACGGTAACTGCGGATCATTGCTGTCTCCTGTTTATCCACAAATGAATACGAATGTTCATTGATGATTGTCTCTGGCGCAGGGAAGTTGTCTGATGTTTCACTTGTGCTTGAATTCAAGAATTGGGGCCGTAAGCCGTCCCATATCCGGTGGCAAACCCGTGAATTCATGGACCGGAAGCTACGCGCCCCTGGCCGCCAGCCACCGCTCCTTCTGCCGCTGACGAGTGGCCTCGTCGGTGGGCCGGTAGGTGTCGTGAAATTCCCGCCGGAAGGCCTCGAACCGGTTGTCCAGGATCGCCTGGCGGATGTTCTCCATCAGCCGCAGGATGAAGTGCAGGTTGTGTACGCTGGCCAGGCGCAGGCCCAGTACCTCCCTGGCCTTGAACAGGTGCCAGAGATAGGCAGCGGTGAAGTTCTGGCAGGCATAGCACTGGCAGTCCTCTTCCAGGGGCGCGTCCTGCTCGGCGAATCGGCGGTTGGCAATGTTTACCCTGCCGGTGCGGGTGAAGAGGGCGCCGTTGCGGGCAACCCGCGTGGGCAGCACGCAGTCGAACATATCCACCCCCTGGGACACCCCTTCCACCAGGTCCTCGGGGGAACCGACGCCCATCAGGTAGCGGGGCTTGTCCGAAGGCAGCAACTCGGTAACCTGCTGGGTAATTTCGTACATCATGGCCTTGGACTCGCCCACGGCCAGCCCTCCAATGGCGTATCCCGGAAAGGGTATGGAGGCGATAAAATCCGCGGATCTTTGCCGCAGGTCCTCGAAGGCACCCCCCTGCACGATGCCGAACAACGCCTGCCGCCGCGCGGTGTCCGCCCAGGCTGGCGCGGGGCTGAGGTAATGGGCGTCGTAGCACAGCCTGGCCCAGCGGTGGGTGCGGTCCATGGCCTGTTCCACTTCCGAGCGGCTGGCGCCAAAGGCAATGCACTGGTCCAGGCACATAATGATGTCCGCGCCCAGTCCCTGCTGGTTGGCGATGGCCAGTTCCGGAGTGAATATATGCTCGCTGCCGTCAATGTGGGACCTGAAGCGGATGTGGTCGTCGTCCACCTTGCGGAAAGCCCCCATGCTGAAGGCCTGAAAGCCGCCGCTGTCGGTCAGTATGGGCCGGGGCCATCGCATGAATTCATGCAGACCGCCAAACCTGGCCACCGCATCAACCCCCGGCCTCAGGTAAAGGTGGTAGGCGTTGCCCAGCACAATCTGCGCCCCCAGGTCCATAACCTCGTGGGGCGTAAGGGTCTTGATGGTAGCCTGGGTGGCCACCGGCATGAATATCGGTGTGGTCACGGCGCCGTGGGACGTGGTGAACTGCCCGGCCCGGGCACCGCCATCTCGGTGGTGAAGCTGAAAGTTGAAGGAAGGGGAATTCATGGGGACTCGCTCACCGGTTGCCGGCGCCGGACTGCTTCCATCACCATCAGGACGGTAATGATTACGCACATCAGGCCGGGAACGCCCAACAGCACCCAGTCGTCTATCCTGCCCAGGAACGCCAGTCCATCCACCGCCTTGCCCAACTGGCCCATGCCAATGGCGAGGGCGCCGCTGAGCACAGTGATTCCGTAAAGAATCCGGATCCGCCCGGAGTCAAGGAACCTGGTAGCGGTCGTCCCAATTTGTGAACCTACCGAGGCGGCGGCCAGAATTATCAGAGCCATCAGCGGGTCCACGCTATTGCTGAGGGAGTACAGCAGGGTGCCCCAGGAACCAGTGATGATAACCTGGAACAGATCAGTGCCGATGGCCACGGTGGTTGGTATGCCAACTACGAACACCAGCACCGGCATCAGGATGAAACCGCCGCCCGCGCCCAGCAGACCGGCAAAAAAACCGATGCCAAAGCCCACCAGGATTGGCACGAAGACGGATATGCTCTCGATACCGGAAACCTTGAGGGACAAGTAGGTGGAATAGGCAGGCAACCCGGGCAACCTGATGGAATGGGGTGGAATTCGCAGCGACTGCACCCGCTGGGTAAGACCCGCCGTGGAGACCGTTTCTCCCTGGCCAGCTTCGGGGGCCGGGCTCCTGCGGGTTTTGATGTAGTCGTAAACCAGGAAGCTTCCCAAGAGCAGAAGCACGACAACGTAAACGTAGGGAATTACGTTCCCCACCTGTCCCGCGGACTCCAGCGCGCTGTTGAGGGATTCGGCCAGGAAGACGGCGGGCATGGCCCCGACCACCATGGGAATGCCCAGCTTGAAGTCCACGTTGCCCAGGCCCCTGTGCTTGAGCATGTTGATGATGGAGGAACCCATTATGAGGGTCAGGCCGGTGCCGATGGCATAGATTTCGGGGACGCCGAACACGAGCAGGCCGCCGGTAATCAGGAATCCGCCGCCAACGCCAAAGAACCCGCCCAGGGTGCCCACTATCACACCCAGAAGGACCAGGAGTACCGGATTGACCACCACGTCCGCGTTGGGAAACAGCATGGGCGCCTAGTGGCCTCCGGGTCCGGATCCGTTGCCCCGGTCACCGCCGCCCAGGGCCAGCCCCACTCCCCGCAGCACTATCTCCCAGAACCCGTACAGAACCAGGCCGGTCATGGCAATTACCGCCATCACCAGCAGGGCCCAGAGGAAGGGAGATTCGGCGCTGAAAGTCTTCAGGAAGTGGGTCAGGGACTCATACATATGGGACAGTATAGCGGATTTGGGGGGAGGGGGTATGGCGTGGGACGGCCCTATTTAAAGACTATTCCCGTACGGAGCGCAGCATATTACGCAAGTAGGGCAGGAGTTCCGGGATATCACTTGTGATGATGCTCCAGGTGATGGTTTCGTCAATGGCATAATACCTGTGCATCATGTGGTTCCGTGTCGCCACAATCGCTTGCCAGGGTACATTTTCCTGGGTTGCGCGAACCGGTCCTGGTACTTGGGCTGCCGCTTCACCGATCAAGGTTATGTTGCGAATGGTAGCGTCATATACCAGGGCATTATCGAAGAACGCTTGCTGCCCCAGTCCCTCTGTGTACTGCAAGACTTTTTCGCAAAACTCGACCATTTCCGCCAGGTAAACCAGCCATGACCTCGGTTGCTCATAGCCGCTAGACATAAATGGCTTCAGCGTCCGCGTAGGTGCGCCTTTCTCCTCGAAACGCCTTTTCAGTTACCAGGTCAACGGGATGTTCTAGCAGGTCTTCAACATAAAACTGGAGGCCGAAGAACATTTTTGATGTAGCAGGCCGGTCAAAAGTGACCATCAAGTCTATGTCACTGTCCACTGTTGCCTCATTCCGCGCCGTGGAACCGAAAAGGGCCAAAGTCGCCAGTCCAAACTGCTTCGCCAGCTCCGGCTTGTGTTTCCGTAGCTGGCTGAGAACCTCATCTCTGGTCAATGCCGTCTTTGCCATTTCTACACCAAAAGAAGATGGACAGGGCTTGCAGGACATTTTCCTCCGTCCTGCCTGCCCTGTCCATCCATAGGTTTGCGAGGGAGAACCAGTGTTTAGGGGTTGGCCGGGGCGCCGGCGATGACCATGGCCCCAAACTCTTTGTCTATTCCCCGGGGCCATTCCCTGCCCTCGGGATCGCTGATGTGGATTACCAGTGAGGGTCCCAGTTCCGCTATTTCCATGCGGATGGTGTCGCCGTCCTGCACCGGGCCGATCTCCTGGTGGTTGACGCCGGTGGCTACGACGTCGCCCGGCTCCAGGGTGGTTACCTTGGAGAACTCCGAGATCAACTCCCTGATGGGGTGGGCCATATCGCTGGTGGGGAAGTTATGGCGAGCCTCGTCATTGTTCCACAGGCGGATCTGTAGGTTCTGGGGATCAGGGATCTCGTCGGCGGTAACCAGGGCCGGACCCATGGGCGCAAAGGTGTCCCAGCACTTGCCCAGAAAGAAGCTGTTGCCCAGCGCTCCCGGAATGCCTCGGGCCGACATATCCAGGAAGTTGGTGTATCCGAATACGTAGTCCAGGGCCTCTTCCTGGCTGACGTTGGTGGCCGTCTTGCCAATTACGAAGGCCAGTTCCGGTTCGTGGTGGAATATGGATGCGGGGGCGGGAGGCAGGACGCAGGTGTCGCCATCGCCGATGATGGCGGTGGGAGACTTGAGGAAGGCGTCCAGCCGGGCCGCCAGCCGCTGGCCGTACTCCAGGTAATTGACTGCGGCGCAGATAAGCTTGGTGGGCCGTGGAACCGGGGCCCTCAGGCGCACGCTATCCAGGGCCACGCCGCTCTGTCCGGCGATGGCCGATTCTATCCTGGGCTTCACGGAGTCCCAGTTGGTAATGACTTCATCGATCAGGTCGTGGGGACGGCGGAAACTCATGCCTTCCACGGCGGCCATGGCATCCACCACGTTTCCGTTCTCAATTACACCCAGTTGATAATCGTTGTACAGGACCAGTTTCATGGTTAGATCGCTCCTTTCTTGAGTTGTCGCAGGGTAAATGCACAGGGTTCAGTCTAAAGCTGACATCCTCTATCTGCCGGGGAATCGTATCACCAACATCCAGGCTGGTCTATGTTTGATTCTTCGCAGCCCCTTTACCATTTACTGAAATCAGCAATGTTGACTTTTTAACAGTGCTAGAATGGGGCCCAGGAAAGAATCTCAGAGGAGAGCGCTTATGGAACGCCACATTCCCAGCAGGGACGAGGTTCTGTCATATCTGAAAGAGGACCGAAACTGGGGTCGGTGGGGCGACGACGACCAGATGGGTGCGATGAACATGGTCACACCGGAAAAGCGGGTGGCCGCCGCTCGCCTGGTCCGCTCGGGCCGCTCCGTTTCCCTCAGCCGCGTGTACCCCAAAACCCCGGCGGCCAACAACCCTAATCCCGCCCAGCATTTCATGAAGCGAAACCCCCGCGACCCGGGTGGGGGCTCTGCCGTCGACTATTATGGTGTTTCCTATCACGGGCAGGCCAACACCCATCTGGACGCCCTGTGCCACGTCTGGGACGAGAACGGTATGTGGAACGGTCGCCGCGCCGAGGACGTCATTACCTACGACGGGGCCACCTGGGGTTCTGTTGAGCACTGGAAAGAGGGGATCATCACCCGTGGCATCCTTTTCGACGTTCCCAAGCACCGGGGCAAGCCCTTCGTTACGATGGACAACCCCATCCACGGATGGGAACTGGAGGACATCGCCAAGGCCGAGGGTATTACCCTGGAGCCGGGCGACGCGGTGATTGTTTACGGCGGCCGCGAGAAGTGGGGCGAGGTCAACGGCATCTGGGGCGGCGACCCATCGGGCCGGCCCGGCCTCCACGCCTCCTGCCTCAAGTTCCTGCGGGAGTCGGATTGTTGCCTACTGGTTTGGGACATGATGGACTTCATGCCCAACGGCTACGACATTCCCTGGAGTGTCCACGGGGCAATCTTCGCCTACGGCATTGGTCTCCTGGACAATGCCTTGCTAGAGCCCCTGGCTGATGCCTGCGCCGAAGAGGGGCGGTACGAGTTCATGCTGACAGTCAATCCGCTGCGGGTGGTAGGCGGCACCGGCTCTCCGGTGAACCCCATAGCCCTGTTCTAGGGAAGCGAGTCGGCCATACCACATCCGAGATAGAAACGCGATAGAAATTGGGTCTGTCAGGTAGGGGCGCACGGCCGTGCGCCCCTACGGATCTCGGTAATGCGATGTTGCCGGGCCTCTTCTGGCGGGCCAGAGCAGGGCGCCCCACCACCGGAGCAGATTAAACCGCCTCATAACCCCTTTCCCGACCCACGGTAACCGGCCTTAGTCGTCGCTGTCCCTGTAGTGTTTTCAACGCCTGCTGTACCTGGGGGTCGCCATGCCGCCGGAAGCGGTTCAGCACCTTGCTGTGGGTCTGGGGCCGGACGCAAAACTCCCAGATGTTGTCAGCCAGATCGTCGCCGGCGGCAGGCAGGGGTTTGAGGGTTGTAATCAGCGTGTGGCCCGGGTTGCCGTCCACTGCCTCGCCGGTGCGGAACGAGAGCAGGCCGGAGTTGCTTTGCCGTTCCAGGTAATTGCGCAGGCTGGTCAGCAGCCTTCCCCCCTGGCCTGATGAGCCATAACCGTGGACCACTTCCAGTTGCACCCCGCCCCCGGGATGGCTGCGGGCGGCGGCATTGTAAAAGTCTCGAAACTCGGTAAGAGCTTCAGACCAGGTCTTGCCGTGCAGGTCCAGCTTTGAAGAAGGCATAGAATATTGGTTTACTCCGGCAGGTCTTCCAGGGGCGGCAGATTATCTGCGGGAACCTGTTCCTGGGCAGGAGGCTGCAATAGCTGGCTTAATCTCCGCCGCTGTTCCCTGCTTAGGTTTGTTGAAGGCAAAGGACGGGGAGCAGCGTTCCTGATTGTTTCCAGTTTATCCAGCAGCAAGCTGGCTGTCTGAATACAGTCTCCGGCTCTGGTAGTGCCCAGTTCGTACTCGAAGAAATTGTTGTGCAGCTCTTTCACCACTGTGTGAAAGATAGTCAGTTGAGGGTCATCCCATTCGTCTCGCAACTGGTCGAGTATCAGTTCCACCCGGTGGTTGTAGTGGTTCCAACCTCGCAACTCCGCGTATGACTTGACGGCGTGGGATACGGCCCCATAGGCCTTTTCCGAGGCCTGCACGGTGTCTCCCAGGTCCAGTTGTTCCTGGGCGTGTTTGAGCCGCCGCTGGCTCAGCCGGAAGTAGCGGTCCGATTTCTCGCGGCGCTGCTGTTCAGATTCGGAATTGGCTGGCGGTGTAGTCAAAACTCGGCGGTCTCCAGTGACGTCGTTTAATGATAGCAGACCAACCAAAATCTCGGCTCTCAAGGCAGTTTTCGGTTTGCCCAGAACCCCGTTTGCTATAATGCCTTCCATGAGGACTCATTCTGCCTGAACCTGTCAGCACGCAGAATTTCGGGGATATTGAAGTACTTCACCGGGTGGCGTCCCCGGGTACGGAGGTCGGCCACCCCGCCGCGACGGTTGACTGCCTGGAGGAGTAACCTCGGATTGCGTACCAGATGTGCTGTTCAGAACTAACCTGGCCTGACGCAAAGGCGAGGCTGGCGCCACGACTCGTAAACTTCGACAGGGCGGGTACAAGGCACGCCCTGATTGCAATCGACAAACACTCTACTTCGAGGAACCAATGACGGAACAGGAATGGCCCATTCTTCGGGCCCAGCCCCGCACCTTCTTCAAGGCCCCCCTGTGCACCAACCTGGATGAACTGGATGCCGACATTGCCTTTATTGGTATGCCCTTCGACCAGGGCACCCTGGGGAGGCCAGGCGCCCGCTACGGTCCCGATGCCGTCCGCGACGCCCCCCGGGCCTATTCCTATACCGACCCCTTCGGCCGCCAACAGGAAGCCGAGGGCTTTTACAACATCGAGGCCGGGGATGAATTGCTGCGGGGAGTCACCATGGCCGACTGCGGCAACATCACCACCATCCCCTCCAACGTGCATCGCAACTTCGACAAGCTGACCGAGGCGGTGGAAAAGGTGGTTGCCCGGGGTTCCTTCCCCGTGGTGGTTGGCGGCGACCACGCCATTACCTATCCGGTGGTGCGGGGCCTGAGCCGATTCGAGCCGCTGAACATCGTCCACTTCGACGCTCACCTGGACTACAGCCACGACTATCAGGGCGAACTCTTCACCCACGGCAGCCCCATCCGCCGCTGCCGGGAGTTGGACTTCGTCAGCCACATAACCTCGGTGGGTATTCGTACCGCCCGACGCCAGCCCTATGAGGAATCGCAGCGGGACGGCAGTCTCATCATCACCACCAGCCAGTTTCGTTCCCAGGGCCCCGATGCCATAGCGGCGCAGATACCCCGGGGCGAGAACCTGTACATCACCCTGGACATCGATGTGATAGACCCCAGCCAGGCCCCCGGCACCGGCACTCCCGAAATTGGCGGCCTCTTCTATCACGAGATGCGTGACTGCCTGGCTGCACTGGTGTCCGGTCACAACCTGGTTGCTTTCGACCTGGTGGAGGTGGCCCCGCCCTACGACTCATCGGAGTTGACCAGTCAGTTGGGCGCGGCCCTGATTATTGATATACTGGCGAAAAGGTTTCCTTCCAGGTAAAAGGTTATTCCGGGGTAGCCCGAAGCACGGAGCCCTGGTCCGTTGAGGTCCGGCATCCTATGACGGCTGCAAGCGAGGAACAGATCGGCCTGGCTCTTTCCGGTGGAGGCTTCCGCGCCAGCCTCTTTCATTTGGGCGGTCTGTGGCGGCTGAATGAAATCGGCAAGCTGGTAGAGATCGACGCCATCTCCGGCGTATCCGGCGGCGCCCTGGTGGCCGGGGTCCTTGGAACCCGCTGGGAACGGCTGCGGTTCAACAATTGCCAGGCTGACAACTTCAGGGATGAAGTAGCCGAACCCGTTTTCCAGCTCTGCAGCCGCAACATTGACGTGGCCAGTTCCTTTGCGGGTCTCTTCGCCGATTTCTTCGCCGGTCCTACTGCACTGGAAAAGCGCTACGAAGACCTGCTGGTTGGCAAGCACACCCTGCAACAACTACCCAGTCACCCGCGCTTCATTTTCAACGCCTGCCACCTGGAAACGGAGAGCAACTGGACCTTCTCACGGGAGGGCGTGGATACCGGAGAGTTTGGCCGGGTAGAGCAAACCGACATCCCCCTGGCCAAAGTGCTGGCCGCCTCTTCGGCCCTGCCGCCCGCGTTGCCGCCGGTGCGGTTGCCCTTGCCGGGATTCGATGCAACCGGCGAAGAGCGGCCCGGCAGCGTACTAAAACCCGTCCCGGGAACGGCCACCCTGGCGGATGCCGGCCTCTGCGACAGCCTGGGTCTCCACGCCATCCGCCACATGAAACACCTGCTGGTGTCCGACGGCACCAAGTCTTTTCGAAGGTCGGACATACCTCCCTGGGAAGTCTGGACCTCCCGTATCACCAACCCCATGCATACGGCCCTGGAGCAAAATCGTAACCTCAGGATGGAACAGCTTACGGCGGACATTGAAAGGGGCGAGAAGTCGGGAGTTGTCTGGGCATTGAGGAACGACCCCCGGGACGACCGCGAGCTGCTGTCCTTTCCGGTAAGGCCGGGCTGGACTTCTTATATCCGTTCAATGCGGACCCGCATGGCCGCGTTTACCGACGAAGAAAAGATGCGGCTGGTCAACTGGGGCTACATCCAGTGCGACCTGGCCGTCGGGGCCGCCGGCCTGAACAACGTACCCCATCCGTCGGAATTGCCCTTTCCGGACTACGGCTTTGACCGCGAGCCGGAAAGGAAACGAAAGTCGGGACGAAACCGGGACCATCGAAAACTCAAGACCAGGGGACGTCCGGCATCGGGCTGATGCCCCTGGCCTTTGCGGAATCAAAACACCAACATGCCCTTCCACTTCGGCGAAAGCAAAGCCTTTATCGGCGTAATTCACCTGCCTCCCCTGCCTGGCTCACCCCGTTGGGGCGGCGACCTGTCTTCCGTGCTGGATCAGGCGGAGCGGGAAGCTGCGACGCTGTCCGAAGGCGGAGCCAGCGGCATTATTGTCGAGAACTTTGGCGACGCCCCCTTCCGCATCGGGCGGGTGGAACCGGAAACGGTGGCTGGAATGACCCGCGCCGTGGACCTGGTCTGCCGCTCCACTCCCTTGCCGGTGGGGGTCAACATGCTGCGCAGCGACGCCCTTTCCGCCCTGGCGGTGGCTGTGGCCGGAGGGGCCCAGTTCATTCGCGTCAACATCCACTATGGCACCATGGCTGCCGACGAGGGGCTGGTAACGGGCGAGGCATTTGAGACCCTGCGCCGCCGCCGGTTGCTGGATGCGGACCACATCGCCATAGTTGCCGACGTGATGGTGAAACACGCCGTGCCCCTGGGCGATCTGGACCTGGGCCTGATAGCCCGGGAAACAGCCTACCGGGGCCTGGCCGACGCATTGATTGTCACCGGACCTGTCACGGGTCAACCTGCCGTCGCTGACGAGGTGGCCACGGTGCGCCGCGCCGTACCCGACCGCCCCCTGCTGGTGGGCAGCGGCGTGGACGCCGCCAACGCAGACCGGTTTCTCGCCCATGCTGACGGCGCCATAGTGGGCACCAGCCTGAAGAAGGACGGAATAATCACAAACCCTATAGACCTGGAACGGGTGAAGGCCACGGCAGCAGCCTTCCGCTCCGCAGGGTGAGCAATTCGGTAGGGGCAGACCTGTGTGTCTGCCCGTGTCCGGCGAAGGCCCGTGTGTCTGCCCGTGTCCCGCGCGACACCAGGTGCATTCACGCTGGCAGCAAGAATCAACACCAGCCCGGTCCCGACAACATTGAACCGGCACAACCAACAGGTTAAAGGAGCGAACCCATGCCCGATATCAACGAGACGGTAGCCTTCACCAGAATGGCGGAAGGCACCCGCGAGGACTACGCACTCCTGGATCGACTGGAGGAAGAATTCGCCCAGGGTACGGCGGACCGGGTGCTGGACATGCTCCGGAACCTGTCGGGGTCGCTGTCCGGCTACAAGATTGACCGGCTGGAGCACTCCCTGCAGTCCGCCACCCGCGCCCATCGCGACGGGGCCGACGAGGAAACAGTGGTGGCGGCCTTGCTCCACGACATCGGCGACCTGTTGTCACCCTTCAATCACAGCGAACTGGCGGCGGCGGTGCTGCGTCCCTACGTTTCCGAGCGCACTTACTGGATAGTCAGGCACCACGGCCTGTTCCAGAGCTACTATTACGCCCACCATTCGGGCGGCGACCGCAACGCCCGGGACGCCTACCGCGACCACCCGTGGTACCAGGACACCGTTGACTTCTGCCACAAATGGGACCAGTCTTCCTTCGACCCCGCTTACGAGTCCCTTCCGCTGGAATTCTTTGAACCGATGGTACATCGCATCTTCGCCCGGCAACCCTTCAGCCAGGTGGAGGACAGCCGGTAGCAGGCTAATCAACCCCCTCCTCAAGGGCCCCTGGAATGGGTTGCCATACGGTTTGCCCCTCTGCGGTGGCGGGTTTGTTGCCCGCCCTTCCACATTGGCGCGGTCCCGCTTCGTCTCCCGATAATCCCCCGGGATCCGCTTGCCGGATCCTGCCAGAACAGCGTCACGTCACCTTGGCCTTCTTCAAGAACTCCCCGCCTCGAAAACAGAGCGGGCCAGATTGAGCGCATACAGGTAAGCTGGAACGCCTCATGTCTCTCCAGAGAGAGTGGGAAAGCCCCCGTGCCCTTGGCAATTGACCCTCATTGCACCTCAAGAAATGCGACGGCCTTCGCCCAGGGGGCCAGGGCTATCGGATGAATTCAGACTCGGTCCCATCACCCCTCCTGCCGTCTTTCCCGCGCAGGCGGGTATCCCGCCCCCCATCGTTTGTTCCCCACAATATCCTGTTGACCGTTCTCCAGAAGTTTGGCCAATTTGGCGCTCATGCGATGGCCTTCGCCCAATACCCTGAAGTATTTGATACCTTCTTTCACCTGTTATACAATCGATGGCAGTTCCTGTTTAGAAACAACGGATGATTGCAAATATCAACGAGCCCCGCTTTATGCGCGCCGTTGCTCCCTTGCGTTTCTCCCCTCACTTAGTGCCAACAGAAGCATGGTGGGGACAGCCAGGACACCGAGGGCCACCAATGAATAACCAGCCGGGAATTACAGTTACCGATCTGACAGTGGACCGAGACGGATTTCGCGCCCTGGTCAACGTCAATTTTCATATTGGCCCCGGCAACCTGGTCGGTGTGCTGGGTCCGAACGGGGCCGGTAAGAGCACTCTTTTCGGCGCCATCGCCGGAGTGCTGCCCATTACCAGGGGAACGGTGGAACTGCACGGCGCCAAGGGTCGCTCCGGTGCCCTGGCCTACGTTCCCCAGCGGGACAGCATCAATCTGCGGTTCCCTGCCACCGTTCACGACGTGGTGATGATGGGACGGTACTGCCACCTGGGGTTGTTCCGCCATTTTGGCCGCAAGGACCGCGAAATTGTAAGGACGTGCCTGGAACGGGTCGGTCTGTGGGAAAGGCGCGATGCCCTCATCGAAGAAAACTCCGGGGGACAGCGGCAACGGGTGTTCATAGCCCGGGCCCTGGCCCAGGATGCCAGCATCATTCTGCTGGACGAAGCCTTCAGCGGGGTGGATGTGGGAGCCCAGGAGGGCATTATTGAAGTCCTCCAGTCCCTCCGGGACGAAGGAAGAGTGGTGCTGCTGGCAACCCATGACCTGACCAACCTGGCCGAACGCTTCGACCAGATCATCTGTATCAACCGCCACATCTGCGCCTATGGGCCGCCCGCAGAGGCATTCAACCCCGAGGTTCTGGAGGAACTCTACGGCTCCCACGGCATGGTTCTGGCCCACAGCCATATGGGCGGTGAAACTCACATCGAGACCCACATGAACAATGATTGATAATGATTGATTTCGTTGCCGGGCCCTTCCAGTACTCTTTCATGCAGCGGGCTCTGATAGTTTCGGCGCTGGTGGGGTTTCTGCTTCCCATAGTAGGGGCCTACATCATCACCCGGGGCCGCGCTTTCATGAGCGATGCCCTGGCCCACTCTATAGTTGTCCCCGTTGCCGTGGCCTCTCTTTTGGGTTTTACCTCTTACGTCACCGCCGTCCCCGGGGGCATCGCCATTGCCCTGCTTATGGGGTACCTCAGCCGCCACACGGGCATCAGTGACGATACCTCCATCGGCGTAGTCTTTGCCGGAATGTTCGCCATCGGGCTGATTATTCTGTCCATCAGCGTGGACGTGAATCCCGGACGCGCCATCAACATCGAAGACCTGCTGCTGGGCCAGGTCCTGGGCGTGACGCGCACCGACGTCCTGGTGTCCCTGGTCCTGACCGTGGCCGTGGCCGCCGGGATTTTCCTGTTCCACCGGCACCTGGTCTTCACCACCTTTGACCCCGTGGGCGCCCGGGTTGTCGGTATCAAAACCACGGTGGTCGAGTATGTCCTGCTGGCTCTGCTGGCTTTGGTTATCGTCATTGGCCTGTCGGCGGCTGGAATAGTCCTGGTAATGGCCATGCTCGTAATTCCATCGGCAGCCGCCTACCTGCTGGCAAGAAGGTTCACCGGGGTAATCCTGATTGGCGCAGCCATCGGGGTACTCTCGGCGGTCGTCGGCCTGTACCTGTCCTACTACGCCAACTGGCCCTCTGGCCCGGCCATGGCCCTGGTGGCGTCTGCAATCTTCGGCGTAGCCACCCTCCACAAGCGGGCCTTCCCCGTCAAATCCGAAGAATAACCCTTTCTCCGCCTCCTGCTGTCTCCCCCCAGGTGTTATTATGGGGTTCGCAGTTTTTCGGGATGTGTCCGGAACGGCTACCTCCTTACCTGAAGGTGCAAAAATGCGATTGGCCGGCAAGGTTGCCTTTATCAGCGGCGGGGCCCGGGGTATGGGCGCCGCGGAGGTCCGCCTCTTCATCTCCGAGGGGGCCAGCGTCGCCTTTGGTGACGTGCTTGAGGAGGATGGGAAGGCCCTGGAGGCCGACATTGCCCGGGAGGGCGGTCAGGCCATGTTTCTGCCCCTGGACGTTACCAGCGCGGCCCAGTGGCAGGCCGCCATAGACGCTGCCGTATCGCGATTCGGCAAGCTGGACATACTGGTCAACAACGCCGGGGTTAGCGGCGCCGGCCTGTTGGAGGATGTGTCCGAAGCAGAGTGGGACCGGGTGATGGATATCAATGCCAAGGGGACTTTCCTGGGTACCCGGGCTGTGTTGCCGGTAATGCGCCGGAATGGCGGCGGCTCCATCGTCAACATCTCATCCCAGCTGGGGCTGGTGGGAGTGGACAACAGCAGTTCCCAGTACCAGGCTTCCAAGGGCGCGGTGCGCATCTTCACCAAGGCCACCGCGATTCAGTACGCCGGCGACGGCATCCGGGCCAACTCCGTCCACCCGGGCCCCATCGCCACGCCCATGACCGAAGGCGGACGCTCCAACCCCGACCGCTTCAACACCACCGTTTCCCGCATACCCCTGGGCCGGTACGGTCAGCCCAACGACGTAGCCTTCGGCGTTCTATTCCTGGCTTCCGATGAGTCATCCTTCATGACGGGCAACGAGCTTGTTATCGATGGTGGCTGGACGGCGCAGTAGAACCTCGCCGACCTGGCGCCCCATTTCTCGACAACCCTGCTCTGGCCACCCTCTCCGGCAGCCGGGAGAGTCTCCACGAGCCGGCCCCCCGCAATTCACCCGGACAATCCTGCCCTGTGCCCAGCGTATGCCGGACCAGCGCACATGCCGGCGCGCAGTGCGCAGATGCGTTGATCAGGGGGAGGACCTGGCTTTAGGGAAGAGATGATAAAAGGAGGCCAGGGACTGGTCGCGTTCCGGGTTGGCAACTGTGTAGCGGAAGTTGTGCCCGGTTTAGGGAAGGTCCGGCGCTACACTATCGGCTGCCGAGATTCTGTCACCGAAGGGTGCCCATTGGCGGAATATGGAACGAAGGGAGTACGAAGTCCCAGTCCCATCCACCAGTGACGTCCCTTGCCGCGCCGTTGCCGGTGAAACCCACGGGCAGTCAACTGCATGCCGAAGCTGCGCTGAGCCAGGGGTTCCTCGCCGCGCTGGTAGCACCACTCCGTATAGTCCAGGTACAGACCTTTGGCAATGACTTTCTCGGTGTCTCCAATATCGCAGCGTTCCCCGATATAGGTCACCACGTCGTCGGTGGTGGAAATCTTGCCATTACCCGTCAGGGACGGCCTGGTGGAGGGCTCAGCCTCGACAATCCTGTCCTCCCTGGGGACGTCGGAAGTGTCCTCGGCAACCCGCAGGCAACAGTACTCCAGCAACCCCAGGTAACTCTGCAGCCCGCCAAAGTGGTCCCAGAACACTTCCTTGCCGTCCAGGGCGGAAGTATCCAGGGAAAAGGGAACGTCTCGGACCTCAAACCGGGTGCGAAATTCAGGAGGACAGACCCAGATGGGAGAGAGAAGGTTCTGGGCTACTGTCTTGTTGAGGACGAAGAAGCTGCAACGGGCGCCCCGCAAGTCGTTGTCCATCTCCTGCAAAGGAGAGCCACGGTAGGTTGTTTCCAGGGAACGGTAGGTCTGGATGGCGGAAAAGGCGAACGCGCTGCGAATCTGGTTGCTGACGCACCTTACCAGTTCCCGGTTGTCTGCCAGTTCCAGGGGAGTATCTACCTCCAGGAATTCGTTGCCTATGGACTTGAATGCGGCTTTTGCCGGTACGCTGTTGGCGGTGATAACGCCCCTTTGGGCCGCGGCCCAAAAGGCTATGGATAGCGCCAGGTTTTCCCGAACCATTTGAATGTTAATCGCTGCTGGCCCCACTACTTCACCTCCTCAATCGTGGCAGGCCCAAACGGAACCGCTCTCCAAAACAGATTTTTCCCGATATTGCTGACCGGGGGAAATCCATATGCGGAAATCCAAATGCGGTTCGTTGCTATTGATTGATGTCCATTACCACCTTGATGATGTTGTCCTGGCGCTGCTCGTACATGTCGTAGGCCTTTTGGACGTCAGAGAAGGGAAGGCGGTGGGTTATCAGGTCGGCAGGTTCACACCAGCCGCGCTCACGCAGGCTGACCAGGTCCTGAATCTGGCTGATGGGATCAGCGCTGCGCGCGCCGGTGGTGGGGAAGATGGTAGGCTGCTTCTCCATCAGCAGGTTGTGCTCGAGGGGCACAAAGTCGTCGCTCTGAATGCCGAAGAGGATGACGGTCCCGAACTGGCGCACCTGCCGGAAGGCCTCGTTGAAGGTATCCGGGTAGCCGGCGGCCTCAACCACAATGTCGGGGCCCTGGCCGCGGGTAATTTCCATAACGGCCTCGGTCAGGTTGTCCCTGTCCGGGTTGATGGTATGGGAGGCGCCCATCTGGGCCGACTTTTCCAGCCGGTAGTCAAGGGGGTCCACCGTCATTACGTTGCGGGCGCCCATGCGGGAAGTCAGCATGGTGAAGCTGAGCCCGATGCTGCCCTGGCCCAGAATCAGGACGTTCTTCTGGAGAAGGGTGTCCATCCGCTTGCAGGAATAAAGGACGGTGCCGGGTGGCTGGCACATTACCCACCCGTCCAGCGGCCCCTCGTCCGGAAGCAGAATCATGCGGCCCGGGCGCGAGACCATGTATTCCATCAGGCCGCCGGTGCCGCGCTCAGGAATGACTATGACCCGCTGGCCCTCGTGGTACTCGTCGGTACGGCTTTCCACGATGACGCCGGCCAGTTCGTGGCAGGGGCGCCCCGCCGGCATGGGATAGTTCTCTTCCGGCTCAACGGGGCCGTAACCGTGACGAATGTCGCTGCCGCACACGGAAACCCGTTCCAGTTTTATCAGGCACTGGCCGTCGCCGGCTTGGGGCATATCCAGGTCCACAAAGTCAAACTGCTTGGGAGCTACTATTCGGGCTGCTCTCATGCTGCAACGCTCCAGGGTAGTAGATGCTCCGCGAGATTCCGGGAACAGGCCCATCGGCAATCCGACGGGCCCGACTGAACACGATGGGGCTTTTTGCGAGGTATCTCGGGATGCCCACTATCTTATAGGCTTCCCCCGGCACAAGGCAAGCCAAAATCATTGATACAAGTTATAGCATATGAAGATTGTGTGATGATTTCGTAATTAGTTCGCTGATTATGCTTTCAAGTAGTCCCAATGCTAATTTTGACTCGAAAAAATGGTGATTATAATTCGCAATATTTTGGATTTTTTCCGGTTGACACTCTTTCCGACTTGCCTGTAGGCTACCCTTGAATCGCCCCGCAAAACGACCCTTTTCCACCGGAGGAGTTCATGTCCACCACTGCCCTGGATTACATCCTGCTGGACCGGCAGCCACCCATAGCCACCATCACCATCAACCGGCCCAGGCAGCGCAATGCCATTAACTACCATATGTGGGGTGAACTGGCCGACAGGTTACAGGAACTGGATCGGGACCGGGATGTTCGTGTGGTGGTGATTACCGGAGCCGGCGACGTGGCCTTTTCGGCCGGCGCGGATATCGCCGATTTCGACGAATATCGCGCCGATTCGGCCAGGGGCAAGATTTACAACGCGGCTGTGGACGGCCTGCTGGATACGCTGGCCAACCTGGTCACTCCCACCATTTCCATGATACGGGGCTTTGCTGCCGGCGGCGGCTGCGAGCTGGCGGTGGCCACAGACCTGCGCATTGCGGCCGAGGGCAGCCGGCTGGGCATTCCTGCCGCCCGGCTGGGCATCAGCATCGGTCACCGGGAAATGCGGGGACTGGTCAGCCTGGTGGGCAAGGGCAATGCGCTGTACATCCTGATGTCCGGCCGGCTGGTGGACGCCGAGGAAGCCCTGCGCATGGGCCTGGTCAACCAGGTAACCAGCCTTGAAAATCTGGAAGAGGTGACTTACCAGCTGGCACGCGATATTGCCGCCCTGGCGCCCCTTTCCCACGCCGCCAACAAGCGAACTTTGAACCAGGTACAGGCCAAGCCGTCCCTGGAAAACCTGACACCGGAAGAGGCCGGTATTCCCCTGGCCCAGTTCGACACCAGGGACTACCAGGAGGGTTACCGCGCTTTCCTGGAAAAGCGGGCGCCCAACTTTACCGGAGAGTAGGTTGATCGGAGAGCAGGCTGCGTTCAGGAATAGACGGGCGCCGACCGTGTCGGATTTCTGGCTCCATACCACGCGGTCTATCCCTCGGAACGAGAAATTGTTGCTGCATAAGCCTGCCCACCCGCTGACTGACAGAAGATAATGACTACCAGGGTTCGAAAAAAACGGGCTGATGTCCTGCTGGCCGAGAAGGGACTGGTGGAAAGCCGGGAACAGGCCCAGGTCATGATTATGGAAGGCCTGGTCTTTGCTCCCTCAGGACGGGTGCTTAAAGCCAGTTCCTCACTGCCAGAGGACACCTCACTGGAGGTACGGGGACGCCTGCCCTACGTCAGTCGCGGCGGCCTGAAGCTGGCCGGGGCGCTGGACGAATTCTCGCTGGCTGTTGAGGGAATGACCGGCCTCGACGTGGGCGCTTCCACCGGCGGATTCACCGACTGCCTGTTGCAGCGGGGCGCGACCCACGTTTTTGCCGTGGATGTAGGGCACGGACAACTGCATCTCCGCCTGCGCCAGGACGCGCGGGTAACGGTGATGGAGAAGGTCAACGCGCGCCATCCTTACGACCTTCCCCGGCCGGTGGACCTGGTAGTGGTGGACGTGTCTTTCATATCGCTGGCCCTGGTCTTGCCCCCCGCTATAACCCACTTGAAAGAGGGCGGGCACATAGTTGCCCTGGTCAAGCCCCAGTTCGAGGCGTCCCGGGGCGAAGTAGGTCGTGGCGGCATCGTTAAGGACCCCAGGGTCCATGCCTCCACCCTTGGCAAGATGGTAATCTGGGCCACCGAACAGCGATTGCGGATCCGGGGTCTGTGTCCTTCCCCCATCCTGGGAGACAAGGGCAACCGTGAATTTTTCCTCCTGCTGCAGAAGCCGGTCCAGGTATCGCAAGGAAGCCGGGTGTAGGCATGTTCTGGGACCGACTGGGCGGCTTTTCCCTCCTCATCGCCTTTGTGTCCATACTGTGGGTGGTGGAAGTCGTAAACCTCTTCCTGGGCCATCAGTTGAACGTGTACGGCCTGGTTCCCCGCACGATAGAGGGATTAAGAGGCATCCCCCTCAGTCCCTTCCTGCATGGGGGCTTCGGCCATCTGCTGTCCAACACCTTTCCGCTCCTGATCCTCGGAGGACTGGTGGCGGCCCGGGGCCAGGCCAACTTCGTGGGAGTCACCCTGTTTATAGTCTTCGCGGGAGGACTGGCCCTGTGGGCGGTTGGCCGCCCCTGGCCCTGGGACGACCAGAACCTGATTCACGTTGGGGCCAGCGGCCTGGTGTTTGGTTACTTTGGTTACCTGGTGTCGCGGAGCTGGTACGAGCGCAGTTTTATTGCCATCCTGGTGGCGGTGGTGGTGGCGCTGGTGTTCGGTTCCGGTATTTTCCTGGGTCTGCTGCCAACTGCCCCCTTCATTTCCTGGGAAGGACACCTGTGCGGGCTGGTGGCCGGGGTGCTCATCGCCCGCCTGACGCGAAACCGGATGCGCCGGCCACGTACGGGCCAGGCCGCCTGAATTCCTGTCGCTCAGAAAGAGACCCTCAAGAGACCCTGGAGCCTGCGCAGGGTCTTTCGGTGATTGTGGTAGAGTCTCTTCCACCGTTCGCCTTGAGCCCGTCGAAGGGCCGCCCGGAATGGTTCTCCAGGCTCACCACGAACGGACTCGAGGAGTTGCCACCGACAATCTTAAGACCTCGGGAGCTTGCGCCTTCCACACAGCCAGTCGCCGGAACTCACGCGCTCGGCCAATTGATGCTCTTAGGGAGTGTCGTGAAAAGTCGATTCCCGTCATTCTGGCGAAAGCCGGAATCCAGAAACGTCTAAATTGTGGGTGATAGCCTCCGCGATGTAACAAGGCTTTGTATTGCAGCGTATTTGCATCCGATCACCAACCGGCAGTAATGGCTAATTTGACGACAACCCTTTGTGTAATTACCTCAACCTGAAAGCCCCGGGAGCGCCTGCCATGAAAATTACGGACGTCGAATGCCTTATCCTGGACCGGAGTTTCCCCTTCGTGCGCGTCTTTACCGACGAGGGCATCGTCGGCATCGGCGAGTGCTTCCGGCGGCAGCCCGGCATCGTCAAAACCCTTATTGATGAACTCCTGAAGCCGGCCCTGGTGGGCAAGGACCCGGTCGATACAACCCTGCGTTTCAATGATATGCAGCGGGCTGCCAATGGCCTGGAAATGGGCGGCGCCATCTGGTGCGCCATCGCGGGGATAGACATTGCGCTTTGGGACATTAAGGGCAAGGCCGTGGGGGAACCCATTTCCAGGCTCCTGGGAGGCGCATCGCGGGACAAAATTCGTATGTACGCCAGTTCCATGCGGCGGGACATGACACCGCTGGAAGAGGCCCGCCGCGCCGCATCCTTCGCCGAAGAGGGCTACACTGCCTACAAGCTGCACAGCGCGGTTCCGGGCGCCATGGACGACACCGCCGACCATACCATCGCCACCGTAGCCGAAGTACGAAGGGCGGTGGGGGATAACATAGACATCCTGGTTGACGTTAACGGCGCCTATTCGGTGCACCGGGGCATTGAAGTGGGCAAGGCCCTGCAGTCCCTGGGCGTGTTCCACTTTGAGGAACCCCGGCCGCACTATGATCTGGAAGGCCTGGCGGCCGTAGCAGACGCCCTGGATATTCCCATAGCCTCCGGGGAGATGATCTACACCCGTTACGAGTACCGCGACCTCATTCTCAAGGGAAGGGTGGATATTATCCAGCCGGACATCGTGAAGGCGCCGGGCTTCACCGAGTTCCAGAAAATTGCGGCCCTGTGCGAGGCTTTCGGCAAGCCCATAACGGTCCACAACACCCAGCCCACCATCAGCACGGTCGCGCACCTGCACTTCTGCGCCGCCTATCCCATCGTGCCCTACGCCCAGGAATACAACATAGAACCGGTTACCATTCGCGACGAGATTCCGGTCCTGAAAGAACCCCTGGAAGTCAGGGATGGTTTCCTGGACGTGCCCACCGGCCCCGGCCTGGGCATAGAACTGGACGAGGAAGCCCTGCGAACCCTGTCCGGCCGTTAGTCTGCTTCCAGTTGCCTGGCGCAATCCCGTCCAGCCGAGTCCAGGGTATTTCGATTATTGTGGTAGAGTCTCTTCCACCGTTCGCCCTGAGCCTGTCGAAGGGCCGCCCTGAATGGTTCTCCAAGCTCACCACGAACGGACTGGCGGAGTTGCCACCGACAATCGAAAGACCCTGAGCCGAATCTCCGTTATTCCATACGTGGCCCGGAACAGTGGTAAGATACGGGCGGTGGCGGGGGAAGGAAATGTTGGGCGGCGAACAGCAATCATATCTTCAGGAGGAAATCCATGGATGTCAGCGAAGTAGCGGAAATGTTGATGGCCCAGGACAAGCGGGTCTCGGTAGCTGAGGCGGATACGGCAGGCCTTATCGGCTATCTGCTGGGCACCATCCCCGGCAGTTCCCAGTTCTTTCCGGGCGGAGTAATTGCCTACACCGGCGGACTGAAGCAGAGCATCCTCGGAGTCTCCGACGAACTCTATGACACCAAGGGCAGCGTCTGCGAGGAAATGGCCATTGCCATGGCGCGGGGCGTGCTGGAGTTGACTGGCACCGACTATGCCGTCTCCACTACCGGCGTAACCGGCCCGGGCCAGGGACGTTCGTCCTTCCCCATTGGCACCTTCTACATCGGGCTGGCCGACGCCAGCGGCAACGACGTGGCAATCCACCGCCAGTTCGACAGCGACCGCGACGGCAACAAGCGGGCCGCCGCCCAGGCTGCTCTCGACCTGCTCGGCGAGCGGCTGCAGCAGTCGCAGGGCAGTTAGGATGGCCAACGCAAGCCGAATAATACTGCTGGGACAGAACCTCTTCTTCCAGGCCAGGATTGAAACAGTGGCCGAACCCTTGGGCTTCTCGGTACGCCAGGCCCACACCGAGGCCGATTTCTGGGGAACGTACGTTGACGGCGAAACGGAACTGGTGCTGGTGGACCTGGAAGGCGACGCGGATACCTGGAATAGCGTTCTGGCGGCGCTGGGAGAGCGAGTCACCTCCGCCTCCGGCGCTGGCCCCCGCATAGTCGCCTTCGGCCCCCACGAAGACACCGCCTCCATGGAGCGGGCGGCCCAGCTGGGCGCCCAGCAAACCCTGAACAAGGGCCGGTTCAGTTCGACCTTGGGACAGATAGTCGGGGGCGGGTAGGTTCGGGCCTGCCCATGCTTGCGACCGCGCTTCCGGCTCTCTCGCGCTTTTGGCTACGGCCAGACCCCCGGTTGCGCGCCTGGTAGCCTCCAGGCCTTTTCAGCCGGGGCCCTCGCCGTTGCCCCCTACCCCCTGAAATGCGGAATCACCCGATCCGCGAACAGCTCAAGGTTGCGGAGGCCCCGGCGCAGGTCCATTCCGGGCCACATCATGCGGAAGCTGCCGTGGGACATGCCCAGTTCCCGCAGCTTTTCTATCTCTCCGATGCAGTCTTCCGGGTCGCCGATGATGAAGCGGTCCCGGGCCAGTTCCTCGAAGGCTGAGCTGAACTCCTCGTCCATGGCCTTGTCCTGGCCCCACTGGGCGTAGGCGGCGTACTTGCCGCCCAGGAAGGGAGCGGCATCCCGCCATGCCTGCTCCCGCGTCTCGCCAACGTACAGTTCCCGGGCTATGGGCAGTTCCTCGGGCGCGCCGGAACCGGCGGCCTCCGCTGTCTCGTGGTACAGCTCAATCTGCTGCTTGATATTGGTGTAGGTGGCGTGCGGGTTCACGTACCAGGGCAGCCCGCGGCGGGCTGCCCGCTTGATGGCGGCGTCTCCGTTGGCTGCTACCCAGATGGGCGGGTGGGGCTGCTGAATGGGACGGATGGTCATCTGGGCGCCTTCCAGGTGGAAATGCTCGCCATGAAAGGTGACTTCATCCTGGGTCCAGAGCTTCCGCATTACATCGATGCATTCCAGGTAGCGGGATACTCGTCGGTTTCGGGGCACTCCAAAGGCGTCGTACTCCTCGTCCCGGTAGCCCAGGGCAGCGCTGAGGTGGAAGTGTCCGTTGGTGATGATGTCCATGGTGGTCACCCGCTCGGCCAGGTCCACTGGATGGTGCAGGGGCACCAGCAGGGTAGCCACCATGCCCATGCCTTCGGCCTCGGCGGCCAGGCGGGCCAGCAGAGGCACGGTCTGCAACTGCTGGTAGGGCGATGTCAGGTAATGCTGCCCCTGGTACAGAAAGTCGAAACCCATTTCGCGGGCGGTACGGATGTATTCCACGATTTCTTGGAAGCTCTGCCGCATGTCTGCTTCCATGGGCTGCTGCCCCATTCCGGACAGGGATACGCCAAATTGCATTTTGTCACCTTGATTCGTAAAGATACTGGGAAGATGCGGGGGTGATTATAGTGGCGAGTTGTGATTGCTTCAATGTAAAGGCAGGAATGTTGACCGTAAGAACGCCTCTGCTTCCGACTACCTCTGGGAGCTAGGTAATGACAAGCCTGAAATCGTCTTGTTAGAATTGTCCAACACCTTAAGTGAGCGCAGGACACCCCTTAATGACCATGACCCAGGACGAACGAATCAGCCGGCTGGAAGGCGCCTTTGAAGCCATCTCGGTAATGGTTGCCAACATGGTCACCAGGGATGAGTTGCGGGCCGGATTGGATGGCCACAGAGCTGAGCTGCGAGCTGGATTGGATGGCCACAGGGCTGAGACGCGAGCGCTGATCGAAGGACTCCGCAATGAGATGCGAGCCGAGGTCAAGTCCGTGGAATTGCGAATAGTCCGGTGGATTATTGCCACTGCCTTTGCCGGAGCCACCCTGATTATCGGGTCAATTTCAGCCATTTTGTTTACCGCCATTAGATTGATGACTTAAGGGCAAACGACCACGAGCAATAAGAGAGGGGCAGATTCTGACGTCTGCCCCTCTTGTAGTCAGCACACTTGTAGTTCGAACCCCGTCCCCTCTAGCCTCGTCCGATAAAGGGCATCTTTGTTGCCATTACCGTCATGAACTGAACGTTGGCGTCCAGGGGCAGGCTGGCCATGTAAACCACTGCCCGGGCCACGTTCTCCACCGCCATGGTCGGTTCCGTGGCAATCTCTCCGTAGGGCTGGGGAACTCCGGTCTTGAAAATGGCGGCCATGTCCGTGTCGGCGTTGCCGATGTCAATCTGGCCGCAGGCGATGTCGTACTTGCGGCCGTCCAGCGAAGTGGAACGGGTCAGGCCTGTCATGGCGTGCTTGGTGGCGGTGTAGGGAGCCGAGTTGGGCCTGGGCACGTAGGCGGAAATGGAACCGTTGTTTATGATGCGGCCGCCCATGGGGTCCTGCTCCTTCATCATGCGGAATGCTTCCTGGGTACACAGGAAGGCGCCGGTAATGTTAACGTCCACCACGTTCTGCCACTGCTCGTAGGTCAGGTCCTCAAGAGGAATAGGCGGCGCGCTGATGCCGGCGTTGTTGAAAAGCACATCCAGGCGTCCGAACCGCTCTTTTGTCGCAGAAAACAGAGCCGCAACCCCCTCGGGCTTTCCCAGGTCGCTGGGAACGGCCAGCATGCGGCCCGCGTCATCGCCAGCCAGGGTTATGGTCTCTTCCAGCAGTTGGGCGCGGCGGCCAGCCAGGGCAACGGAGTATCCCTCGGCAGCCAAAGCCAGGGATGCGCTTCGGCCAATCCCTGTGCCTGCTCCGGTAACGATAGCTACTTTGCCGTTCGCGCCGTCTGACTGGGTTGTCATGGTTGTACCGTTCCTTTAGTTAGTTCTCCGAAGTTCCGGATGCTCACCTGGGCAGTGACAAGGTCAGGCCCTGGCGTCGGAAGTTATCCTGTAGCTAGCGGTCTTGCATCTTTGTATTGATGGCTGGTAGCTCAACTGCACCGTAATAATGGGCTGGGGTTTAACCGTCTTTCCGGCGAAAGCCGGAATCCAGAGCCCCTCATGTACCATGCAATTGACCTTTCGCAACCTGCCTGGCTTCCGGCCCAAGGCCGGAATGACGATACCGATTCAGCAATCATCACTTCAAACCAGTTGGCCCCCGGTACTTCAACACCATCGTAATGCTGGTCTGGGGTTTAACCGTCTTTCCGGCGAAAGCCGGAATCCTGGGACCCTCTCTTACCACGCAATTGACCCTTCGCAACCTGCTGGCTTCCGGCTCAAGGCCGCAATGACGATACCGATTCAGCCGTCACCACTTCAAACCCGTTGGCCCCCGGTACTTCAACTGCACCGTAATGCTGGGCTGGGGGTTAACTGTCTTTCCGGCGAAAGCCGGAATCCAGTGCCCCTCTTGTACCATACAATTGACCCTTCGCAACCTGCCCGGCTTCCGGCTCAAGGCCGCAATGACGATACCGATTCAGCAGTCATCATTTCAAACCCGTTGGCCTACCAGTTTACGCTATTCCACCCGCTCAAAGTAGATGCGTTTGACCACTTGCTCCAGTTCGTGGTCGATGAAGTCCTCTTCGGGCTTGACCTCCATTGTCCAGTTCAGCTTCGAGTTGGTGGGGTGGGAAAACACCAGGACGAAGGTCTCGTACATCTCCCCGCCGTCGTACGGGGTTATTGCATCGTCGTCCACATCGACTTCCAGCTCAGGATCCAGTTCGGACAGGAACTGTTCGGCGCGCGCCCGGGCCCTCTGGTACCAGTCAAACATACTCATGCCTGCTGTCCCTGCCCCGGTTCCAGGGTCTGATGGGCCCTGCTTTCCGCCGCGATGCCGCTCCAGCCATACTTCATGGGGATCATCTGTACCTGCCGCCATACTTCCGACTGGTCGTGGAAGTGGGGGCTGCCCGGGTGTCCCGAAGCGCCCAGAGGGATGGCCCACATGGAGTTTTCCCAGTCCGCCAGGTCGTACACGTAGCGGGCCACCGAAAGGCCTCCCACGGTCGCCAGATTAGCCGGGGAATACGCGCCGGCCAGGGGCGTGTCGCCGTCGCCGCTCATGGGTATGGGCGGTGGGTTCAACTGGTCCGCCAGGTCAGGGAAGGCGGCGGACAGGGTGTGCGCCGGCCGGGCCTGGTGTACCCGCTCCCAGCGCCACTGGTCAGGACCGTCCCCCAGCATGGTCCGCAGGGCGGTCACGCCGTCGGCCAGCGCGGCGGACATCACCGAAGGCCAGGAGTCTCCCGAGGGCAGCAGTCTGCGGTCGTCCTCGGGGAACATGTAGATTAGCTGGGTGCTCAGGCGGGCCATAAACGCCCCCGTGCCGCGGTTGGCGGGATGCCAGCCCTCGTCCGTCAAATCCTTGCCCAGGTTATGCAGGTAAATGCGGCGGAGCAGGGCGTCGCGGAAGGCGCTGTAGATGGTTGGCGCAACCTGGTCGGCGTCCATGCTGCAGTCCCAGGCCAGCAGCTTTTCCAGCGCCAGCACGGTATGGACATCTTCAGTCTTGATCTGGGCGCGATTGGTTCGCAGATAGTCAACGAAGGCCTGGGCGGGGATGGATATGCGCTCGCTGTGGACCTGGGCCATGTCGGCCGCCGCGGGTTTTTCCAGGGCCAGCAACCCTTTGGTAACCCTTTCGACCCGAAAGCCGGGCGTGAATTCCGAAGATATGAAATAGGGGTAATCGTCATCCACCGGCTTGTTGTTGGCGGTGGCGATGTAGCCCTCGGGCGGGTTGACGGAGCGGGGCATCTCCTCAAAGGGTATGTTGCCCTGCCATTCGTGCTCTCCCGTCCAGGCCGGAACCGGCAGGCGGGCATTGCGCAGCGAACGGATAGGAATTTCGCCCCGGCAAAGGTAACCAAAGTTCCCATCCACGTCGGCAAAAAGGAAGTTGTTGCACGGGTCCACCCAGCCCCGCATGGAGTCGGCCAGTTCATTGCCGTCCCGCGCCCGCAGCATGGTGGGTATCACGTCGGGCCAGGGTTTGGGGCCGTCGGTGGCGGTGTACTTCAGGGCAACTCCGTAGCTGGCCGGCGGCCCGCCGGAAATGGTGGGGCCGTGTTCGGTGGCCCAGGTGGTTATCCGGTGGTCCTCTCCGTCCCTGACCTTGATAGTCTCTTCCCGGGTGTCCGCGCGGCGCCACTGGCTGCCCGTGTTCGAGTTGAACCGCGCCATTCCCCCGGATGGTGGGTCGGGCAGGCGGTAGGAGCCGCCGGGCCCTCCAAACCGCTCGATGTACAGGTCCTGGTAGTCGGCGCTGGTATGGGTGATGCACCAGGCCACCTTGTCGTTGTGCCCGAAGTGGGGAAAACCTGGGACTCCCGGGAGGGCCAGGCCAATGACATCCCACTCGGGGCATGCGATGTGGCTCTGGTAATAGACGTTGGGTGTATCCAGGGCGCGGTGAGAGTCGCCGGCCAACAGGGGTTTGCCGGTGGCGGTGCGGTCCCCGCTGAGCGCCCAGCTGTTGCTGCCGCTGTCGGTTTCGTTAAGACGGTTGATGGCCTCTGCGCCGGCCATCATCTCGGAAAGGTAGTCGTCCAGTTCTCCCTCGTGCCGAGACCCCGGGGGCAGGATCTGAAGCTGTCCGGGCTGATAACCCGGGCAAAGCAGGGCGGCCTTTTCCGGCCCCAAAGCCCGAACCAGCTGGGCGCGCCAGACCTTTGACTCGAAGACGCCCATCTGGATATGGCGGACCTTGAATGCCACCAGTCCGTCCCAGGGCTGCCAGGGTTCGGGGTCCAGTCCGGTAATTTCGTACTCCACGGGAAGGGTACCCTCGGCGGCTGCCGTGGCAATCCATGCGTTGACGCCGGCGGCGTAGGCGTCCATCAGCTTGCGGGTGTGGTCGGAAACGGCGCCGTAGTCGCCCCGGGCGCTGTCCACTAGGCGGAACCGACGCATCATAATATCCTGGTTCAGCGCCAGCGCGCCCACGGCTTCCGACCAGCGGCCGCTGCCCCTGCGGCGGTCGTATTCCATCTGCCACAGGCGGTCCTGCGCGGTTACAAACCCCTGGACGAAGAAGGCGTCTGTCTCGTTGGCCGCCCGGGCGTGGGGAATGCCCCAGTGGTCGCGGTAAACCTCCGCCGGAGCAGACAGCCCCTGCAGGGAAACCTTGCCGGTAGTGCGGGGAAGATGGGAGGTGAGGCCGGTTTGGGTAAGCATACTGTACCTCACAGTACGGTATTGCGTGCCAGGCAGCGCGCTCGGCAAATTATACCGCAAAAGCAGCCAGCAAGCCTCGGCTAGTAAGGTATCTGTAACGCACCGCGCCTGGAATGGGGAACCCCGGTAACAGATTTAACGGAATTTGGGCAAGGTCAGCATGGCGAGCTACCGAAATTGAATAGGACTCTTCGGTAAGTCTTTACAGTATCCAGATAAGGATAATCCTTGCCATGTTGAGCCCTGCGGCTCCAACGCGGGAACACGGAATGGAATCGTTGGCGGAACGGGGGCCCGCGACGACTGGCAGCTTCGGGTCGAACTTGCCGGCAGCACGCCTGGTTGTTCCGGCGGGTTGAGGAGATGAGCAAACGCCGGCTATTCTTCGTGACCGTTGGACTCCTGCTCCAGCCTGTCCCTCCGCTGGAGGAGGGTTTCCCCCTGGTAGAGCCAGTACCTGGCCGCCGGGGGCGCGTGCTTCCACTTCTTGAGCTTGGTGGCCAGGCTTGTCAGGGAGTAATACTCACCTTCAAACACCACCCCGTTGCTCTCGTTGGCTACCTGGCACTTTATTTCCGGGTCGTCTCCCCATTCCAGCATCGACCCCTTGGGGACCTCAGCCGTGGCGAAGCTGAAGCTCTCCCGCCTCCTGGCGGGCTGTTCGCTCTCGATGTCATGAAACTCGTCCCTGGACTTGTGCTTCCCGTTCAGGTTGGGCGTTACATCCTCAATCGCCAGTAGTTGCAGAATGGCCTTCACGCGGAAGGGCTCCACCCCTTCAAAGAACTCCCGGTTTTGCCTCACTCGGAAGTCTCCGAAGGCGGTATGTATGGCCTTCTCCACCTGGGCGCAGTCGGTTACCACCGCTGCGTACTCGCAGTCGAAGGAGCGCGGTACGCCCGGGGCATCCAGTTGCTTCATCCGGTCCTGGACGTCCTTGTCCGAGTTGCCGCCGGTGTACCCGATCTTGATATACCCGGGCATTGCCACGTTGCTGAGAACGTAAACTATGCCGGTCGAGGGAGCCGTGCCGCCAAAAATGCTGGCGCTGGGCTGCTGTTCAAATTCGTTAAATTCCTCAACCATGACTTCTCCAGGATACTTAGTATGTGCTCGGCTGATGTAATGCCGGGATAAGCTTTGCCAGGGTTCCGGACGCTGACTCGCCCTCCCTAACCACCCACCACATAGTCCTGGTACCGGTCTCGCAACACTTTCTTGTCGAACTTGCCTACGCTGGTCTTGGGAATCTCTTCAATGAATACCACGTCGTCGGGCAGCCACCAGCGGGCGAACCGGCCACTGATGAAGTCCATTATCTGGGCCTTGTCCAGCGACGTCTCCGCGCCCTCCCGGGCGACGACGCAGGCCAGCGGCCGCTCCACCCAGATGGGATGGGGTATGGCGATGACCGCCGCCTCCAGCACGTCGGGATGGGCAATGATGGCCGTCTCCAGGTCCACCGAGGAAATCCACTCGCCGCCGCTCTTTACCATGTCCTTGACCCGGTCGCCGATCTGAACGTAACCCTCGGGGCTCACCGAGGCGATATCCCCGCTGTGGTACCATCCGTCAATGTAGGTTTCGGCGGTACGCTCGTCGTTGTAGTATTCGCTGGAAATCCAGGGGCCGCGGAACAGCAGTTCGCCCCGCTGTTCGCCGTCCCAGGGCAGGTCCTCCCCGTTCTCGTCCACCAGGCGCATCTCCAGACCCGCCACCACCAGGCCTTGGCTTCCCGCCAGTTCGTACTTCTCCTCATCGGGCAGGTCTTCCAGGCTGGACTTGACCCGGTTGTAGGTGACGATGGGGGTAGCTTCGGTCATGCCGTAAGCGTGAACCAGGTCAACTCCCAGCCGCTCCTTGTAAGCCCTTATCACGCTGACGGGCACCGCCGACCCGCCGCTGATTACCGCCCGCAGCGATGAAAAGTCGTAGCTCTGCCCCGACCGTTCCACGTAATCCAGCACACCCACCCAGATGGTAGGTACACCGGCGGTGACCGTCACCTTGTGCTGGTCTATCAGTTCGCAAATAGCCTGAGGGTCCGGACGGACGCCCGGCATAACCTGGCTGGCTCCCACGAAGGCGCTGGAATAGGGGAAGCCCCAGCAGTTGGCGTGAAACATGGGCACCATGGCCATGGTGGTATCCCGCTCGCTGAAGGCGGCAGTGTCGGCCATGCACTCGGCCATAGTATGCAGGTACAGGGCCCGGTGGGTGTAGGTTACCCCCTTGGGCCTTCCCGTGGTTGCCGAGGTATAGCAGAGCCCCGCGGGGTCGTACTCGTCCAGGTCCGGAGGAGTGAACTGGTCCGAGGCCTGGGCCAGCAGCGTTTCGTAGCTGATGGCGTCGGGCAGGGACGTGGCCGGTTCCGGGTCGTCGGTCAGTATGATGAAATGTTCCACCGATTCAAGCTGGGGAGCCAGCGCTTCCAGGACGGGGCACAGGTCGGGGTCAACGAAAATTACCTTGTCCTGGGCGTGGTTAACAATATAGACCAGGTCATCAGGGAAGAGGCGGATATTTATAGTGTGGTTCACGGCCCCCATCACCGGTGACGCAAAGTAGGCCTCCAGGTGCCGGTAGGTATTCCAGGCAAAGGTTCCCACTCGGTCGCCTTTCTTTACTCCCAGGGAACCCAGGGCGTTGCACAGACGGTTCACCCGGGCCGCCATCTCCGCGTAGGTGTAGCGATGGTATCCACCCTCGGTCCGAGTGATGATTTCCTTCTCGGGAAATGCAGTCCTGGCCCGAGTGAGAATGCTCGGCACCAGCAGGGGGTAGTGCATTGTCATGGCCGCTTATCTCCTTGTGCTGGCGTCGGCCAGGAGGCAGTAAATATTCCGCAAAGCAAGTGCTGCCAGTCTTTAACCGCTCTTGATGCTCACCCCGCCGTCCACGGCCCAGGTCTGGCCGGTCACGTACGCGGCGGCCGGGGAAGCCAGAAAGACGGACAGGTAGCCGATTTCCTTGAGGTAGCCCACTCGGCCCAGGGGCACCTGCTCTTTGGCCGCGTCCTGGCGGGCCTGGTAGGCTTCGGATGACATCTGGTCAGGGTCTGGAAAGCTGCCCGGAGCCACCGAGTTGACGCGCACCCCGTAGGGAGCCCATTCCTGGGCCAGCGACTCGGTAAAGCGCATAACGCCTGCCTTGGCGGCATCGTAGGCGGCGGAACCCTGCCTGCCCCGGAAGGCGGCCCAGCCGGAAATATTGATCACCGACCCCTGACCACGTTCCAGCAGGTGCTGTCCGAAAGCCCGGCAACCCTGGAAGGCCTCGGTGAGGTTCACGTCCACGATGAAGTGCCACTCCTCTTCGCTCATGCCCTCGACGCTGATGCCGGGGAGCTTTACCACGGGCTTGCGGATGGCGTCCCCCACGCAGGTGACCAGGGTGTCGATGTGCCCAAACTGGTCCAAGGCCTGCTGGGCGATGCGGTCCATATCCTCGGCGCGGGTAGCGTCGCCGGTAAGTGGCAGGGCGGTCTGGCCCAGCGCTCGTATCTGGGCCGACACCGCGTTAACTCCGGTGTCGGTCAGACCTGTTACGGCCACGTCTGCGCCGGCTTCGGCGAAAGCCAGGGCAATGCCCTTGCCAATACCCCGACCGGCCCCGGTAATCAGCACTTTCTGTCCGGCAACTTCAAACTCTGGAAGGCTCATTTTGCCCCTCCGGCATGGGAGAAATAGCTTTTTGGCAGTGTAAAGCCAATGGCATAGAGCGTCAACGCAGGGCCTATTCCGCCTGCCCCAACGCGCCTTAGACTCAGACTATGGATGCCAGACATCCGCAACCCACAAGTCATGTCGCCCTGAGCGCAGCCGAAGGGCCTCAAATCCATACCACATACCATGCCCAGCCAACCGCAACCAACATCAAAACCAAAGTTCCCCCCTCGCCCTATGGGAGAGGGGCCGGGGGTGAGGGCTCCCCTCCACCAGAAAAGCTGGACAATGGCGGACTACCCTTTCATCAATCTGTCATCCGCCCCGCCTCCCAGCTACGAAACAACTGGAAGTGAAAGGAAATAACAGGAAAAACAAAAACGTGGCAACCGTAGGGGCGGGTTTGAAACCCGCCCCTGACTAACAACAAAGGAACCTGAAAGAACCGCAACCAACCCTGAATATCAAACATCCCCCCTCGCCCTATGGGAGAGGGGCCGGGGGTGAGGGCCCCCCGCCACCGGCCAATCTGGCCACCGGCGGACGACCCTGCCACAAACCATGTCGCCCTGAGCGCAGCCGAAGGGCCTCAAATCCCTCCTGACAGTCCCCTTGCGGGTCCGAAAGCAAGTTTACCGGATGGTGTTTGGATTCTTCGCGGCCTACCCAAGCCTAGCTGAAAGAGGCGCAACTCGGGGATGAGGTCAGCAGCGCCGATTCCTGGTTGAAACGCCGCTCGTATTCAGCGGCAATTTCGTCCAGCCGCTGCAGGGCCGTGTCGTCGGGCCATACCAGGAGGGTCAGAACCTTGGATTGCTCCTGGAGGGTCTCCCCGGACTCGTTGCGCCACTGGCCCGCGCCGTCGGTAACGGTGAGGCCGTCGGGGAAGCGCGGCGTTACCGTATCTGCCAGGAACTGTTCCCATGCCTGGTTGGAAACAGCGCCAGGGGCGCCGGAAGTCTCGCCGCGACCGAAGTAGAGCTTGTACTCGGTTACCTGGTCCCAGCCCTGGGGACAAGCTAGCGAATCGTCATCCGCTGATGCGCAGGCCACGGCTGCGGCAATCGAAAGGGCCACTATCAATGGCATGGTGTATCGCGACGCTATCAACAGTTGAGCGGCCTCACAAACTATTGGCGTTAGGTTCATCCATACAGGAGTGTATTTATTGCCAGGAGACCTGTCAAAGACTGACTTTGACCCCTGCAGCCAGCCTCTAGTAATATGCGGGCACTCTTTGATTCGTAGCTAAGGAGGCCTTTCTGATGAAAGCGGTTTATTTGCAGGAACCTGGTGGCCCTGAAGCCCTGGTCTATGGCGACTTGCCCGACCCCGAGGTGGCCCCCGGCGAGGTGATGCTGCGGGTCCACGGCAGCGCCCTGAACCGGGCCGACATGGGCATGCGCAACCGGGGCCGCAGCGGCCAGGGTCCCCGCATCATGGGCATGGACGTAGCCGGAGAAATTGTCTCCGTCAGCCCCGACGCCAACACCAGCCTGCGGGCGGGGGACCGGGTGCTGCTGGAAAACAGGACCAAGTGCCACGCCTGCGAATACTGCGTAGATGGCAACGACCAGTACTGCATTGCCCAGAAGCGCATCGGCGTGGACCTGGATGGCGGCCATGCCGAGTACATCACCGCTCCGGCTATCAACGCCTTCAAGCTGCCCGACAGCATGAGCTACGCCGAGGCCGCCGCAATACCCCTGGCCGGTCACACGGCCTGGCAGTGCATGGTGGTCCAGGGCCAGGTGCGTTCCTGGGACGACGTGCTGATCCAGGCTGCGGGCAGCGGCGTGGCCAGCATGGCCATCCAGATCGCCAAGATGGTGGGCGCGCGGGTGATTACCACCGCCGGCAGCGACTGGAAGCTGGAAGAGGCCAAAAAATGGGGCGCCGACGAGGTCATCAACTACCGCGAAACTTCAAACATCAGCGAACGGGTCAAGGAACTTACCGATGGCAAGGGTGTGGACCTGGTCTTCGACGTGGTGGGCGCTGATGTCTGGGAACAGAACATGCTGTCGCTGAAGCCCGGCGGCCGCCTGGTTATTACCGGCGTAACCTCGGGAGCGCGTACGGATATGGACCTGTCCATCCTGCAGGGCCGTCCCCTTCACCTGATGGGCAGCGGCGGTCGCACCCGCCGCAGCTTCGGCGACCTGATGAAGTGCGTCAACAACGGCGAACTGAAGGGAATCGTAGGCCAGACCTTCCCGCTGGAAGAGGTGTCCGAAGCTCACCGGGTAATGGAGTCCCGCGAGTTCTTCGGCAAGCTGGTCATAGAAAGTTAGCTGCTTTCTTTCCCACGAACAGGGACGAATAACCACTGGTAGCTCAACAACATCGAAATGAAGGGTTGGAGGTTAACCGTCATTCCGGCTCAAGGCCGGAATCCAGACAGGTTGCGAAAGGTCAACTGCAGGGCACGAGAGGGCATACCAATCGCATTTCTGCTTCGGGCCAACCCCGTCGTTCCCGCGCCGGCGGGAACCTCGAACCTGAAGGGTATTACCGTTGACGTAAATTTCTCCAGGTGTGATAGCTCTGACAGGCGGGGCTCTGGATTCCGGCTCAAGGCCGGAATGACGATTCAGATTGTTGGCCTGCTAATGGGCCTGGCTGGACTCAATTGTGACCTGGCCAGACCTCCCAGTGCCCAATGACTAGAATCCCCAATCCCGTATTCGGGCCTGTTCGTGGATTATCCCTTCGCGTCCCTTTGTGTCCTCCGAGGATTACTGGTGGTTGATTGTGTAGGTGGCTGGGCTCTCGGTGATGCGCCCCTCTTTCTGCAGTTTGGCCAGGTGGGTGTTCACATTGCGGGCGGCGGCGGCCCGAAGATTCTTGCGCAGGTTGCGGTGATAAACGGCGGTAACCGCATCGTCCACCGTTTCCGCGCCCCCGGCCAGGGCGGACAGCACCTGGTCTTCCCGCTCCTGGCGGTGGTGCAGGTACCAACGTATGCGGGCCTCTCCGTTGTGGATGGTCTGGCCGTGGCCGGGGCAGATTATGGCGGGACGTTGTTTGGCCATCGTCTCCAGCGACGCCATGTACTGCTTCAGGTTGCGCACGCTGGAGGAGGAATTGCCCAGGATGTTGTCCCCGCTGAAAAGGACGTTGTCGGCCCGCAGGTAGTAGCAGACGTGGTCATCCTCGTGGCCGGGGGTGAACAGGGCTCTCAGGGTAATGCCCCCGCCAGCGGGAACCAGTTCCCTTGACCGCAGCTTGACCACGCAGCCTTCGCCCAGCCTCTGCTCCAGCGCCGGAGCCAGCTTGGGGTGGCACCGGACGGGACAGTTGAAAACCTCCTGCAGCCGGTCCAGCCCACCGATATGGTCGCCGTGCCCGTGGGTCACCAGGATGGCGGACATTTTCGGACGCCCCAGTTCCTCGTAATAGTCGAGAATCTGGCGGGTCCAGTGGCGGTAGGGCTCACCCGAATCCACCAGCACCATGTGGTCCTTGGGGTCGCCCACAAAGTAAATCTGGGTTCCGCCAGGGTGCATGGCCCCGAAGGTGCTCTGGTCTTCCAGAATGTGGGTACTGTAGATATGCTCGGTTATTTGCATGGCTGTTTTACCCTTATAACCCACGAAGGAACACTAAGGAAACTTAATTGATGAATAGCTGCAATTCTAATGTCATCGTCAATGTTTGTACCACAGGAGAAGCGCCATGATGGAGTACAAGGGATACATCGCAGAGACTGAGTATGACGATGTAGCGGGAGTTTATTGCGGTAGTGTAGTCAATACTTCTCCTAGCTCCATTGCCACTTTCCACGCCGAAGACCCGGAAGACTTGATGCGGGGGTTCCAGGTATCGGTTGACGAATATCTGGACTGGTGTGCTGAGGACGGTGTGGAGCCGGCCAAACCTCAAACATACACCACTTAAGCTCCTCCTGTTCCAACGAACTCCACCTGATTTCGCATCTTACTGGTCCAGCCCCCGCTGCATGCCGCGCAGATAGCCGGCCTGCCCGCCGTGCTGGTTTACTTCCCACAGCAGGTGGAAGAACATGGCGGCTACGCTGATGGTATCTCCCGTTCGGGTTACCACTCCCTGGTTGAGCATGGTCTCCTCGTCCAGGCTGTACAGGTACTCCAGGGTGTTTTCTCTTATGGCTGTGGCATACTCCACCAGCGCCTCTTTATCGGGACAGCGCCAGTTGCCCAATTCCTCCACCCCGTAGCCAAAGCCCACATCGTTGGGGTCCGGGTCCTTGCCCAGGCGCTCTGCCCAGCCCTGCTCGTAAAGCTGGGTCTCACCCTTGGCGCGGGACTGTACCCACCGGTCCATTGCCCGCCCGTAATGCCACAGGATAAATCCGATGGAATGGCACTGGTCATTGGGGCGGTATTCAATCTCTTCCTGGCTCAGGCCGTCTATGTAACGTTCGGTCCACTGCCAGTTTGTTTCAAATGCTTGCTTTATCAGGTCCTGCATGGCCGTCATAGCCTTTCCTCCCTATATGCAATCCACGAATGGGCGCCAATACTCGCTAATGGATAAGCTGGCCTTTCATCCGTGAAAATTATTCCCGGTTCGTGGACAATACTTACTCCGCGACGATGTAATTGCGCAGGGTGCCGATGCCGCTGATTTCAACCTCAATGGTGTCGCCGGGGAACATATCGCCGTCGGCGCCCTGGGTGCCCATCATCAGCACATCCCCCGGGTGCATGGTGGTGTACTTGCTCATCTCGATAATCCAGGTCGGCACATCCCATATCTGGTCGGCGGACGTGAAGTCCTCCCAGACCTCGCCGTTGTGGCGGACGATGATGTGGAAACCGTCGTGGGCCAGGTCGGTGACAATCCAGGGGCCCAGGGGCTTGAAAGTGTCGCAACTCTTGCCTCGGAACATGGTACGGTCGCCGCCTTGCCACACCCGCTCGCTGACGTCGTTGGCGATGGTGTATCCGAAAACGCAGGCGAGGGCCTCGTCGCGGCTGGTCACCCTGCGGGCGTGCTTGCCAATGACCACCGCCAGTTGCCCTTCCGGCTGCACCGCCCCGGCGCTGTCAGCGGGAATCACGATGTTCTCCTCGGTGCCGATGAGGGCGTGGACGGAGCGGAAGTTGGGTTCGGGAAACTTGGGGTAGTTGGGCGCGGCGCCTCGTCGGGCCGCCATACCCTCGACATGCCCGTTGTGGTTGGGCCCGGCGGCATAGAGCATGGGAGGGATGATGGGGGCCAACAGGCGCACCTCACCCAGGGCATAGGTAACTCCGGTGTCGGCGGGGTCATTTATGGGACTGCCGTCCACCTCAATGACCTCGTCATCCACAATGCGCCCGTGGCTGACCTTGCCCTCGCGTTCAAAGCGGCACCAGATCATAGCTGCCTCCTGTGGGTGTTAAAGTTTCCACGAATATACACGAACACGGGCGAATGGGGAATTAGACCTACCAGACAATCTGGTTCCAGCAGTTGCCTTCGGGGGTGCAGGTGAGGTTGTGGGTTGAGTAGTTCAGCTCAACCTCTCGTGGATTAAAAACGTCAGGCGGCCATGCGGAGGATGCCGTACATGTGGAGGTAGAGCTTGCTGGCGCCCTTTACCAGGGGCCACAGTTGGAGGTCGGCGCCGGGCCGGACGTGCTCGAAGATTTCCGTTTCGGTGTAGCGCATATCCTGGCGGCCCTGGCCTTGCAGGGTTTCCACCAACCGGCGCGACTCCCCCACGGGAATCAGAGGGTCGCCCACGTCGTGCATGATGAGCAACAGGTTCTCAAAGTTATCGATGTGGTTGCTGGGAGATATGCCATCCAGCTCCTCCAGGAAATCGGCCGGCATCTGGTTCAGCAGCCGTTCAGCTTCCTGGGGGTCAGTGCCGTCCAGCAAACGGCGGGATATGTCGGCGGTCCCGCCCAGTTGGTCCAGCTCATCCTGGGTAACTTCCGCATTGTCCACAAAACGCCGGGTCAGGATGTTCCGTTCCTGCTCCGTAGGGGCCACCTCGATAAGCTCGTTGGCGAATACCCGGCGGGTCAGCTTGTCTACGTCCCAGTGTTCCACCGTATCGCCGGAACGCTTGGTGTTGCTGGCAATCTGGGTAAAGAAGTGTCGCGCGTCATAGTAGGCTCCGAAGGCGTTAATGAAGGACACGTCGTCGCGAATTCGAGGGTCTGAAGCTGCCACCATGACGAAGGAACCGCCCACGGAAAACCCCGCCATGCCCACCCGGTCCGGATCCACGTATTCAAGCGACCGCAGGTGCTGGAAGGCCCATACCAGGTTTTCCACTTCGGCGGGGTCCACGTTGTTTTGCAGGCCCATGGTGGGCGACCAGCTGAACATGGGCACGTAGCCGGCCCGGGCCAGGGCATTGCCGAAGTTCACCACGTCCGCGTCATCGCGACCGGCGGCGTTGGCTCCCAGGAACACCAGCAGGCCTGCCCGCCGCTTCCCATCCGGGATGTAATAAACGTCGGCCTGGCCACGCTGGTCCGGACGTTCGTAGGTAATTTCTGCTCGCACCGGTTCCAGCGTAAACCAGGTCTGGGGCTTGACGGGAACGTTCAGCACCTGGGTGACGAACAGGGCAGTGTGAAAGCCGGTGGGCAACTGGGGAAAGATGGTGAAAAGAGAAATTACCGTTACCAGCAGTACCCCCAAAAGGATGTACATACGGTAGGTAAGTCTGCCGATGAATCTGACAATAGCTGAAAGGACACGCTGGAGCATGGTCTGTACGTAACCCCGGGGCTGAATTACGACCTGTTCTGGCTGGTCCATAATACCATCCACAAAGGGACGCGAAGAACCACGATGGAGAAACAAGGTGAGGCGCCCGGCATGCCGGGCGCCTCTAAAGGGTTTTCCAAAGTTGTCGCCTGTAACGGGGAGCTACTTTACGGGCTCCTTGGTCATCAGCAGGTGTCGGGCATCGGCAATCAGTTCTTCGTCGGACCGGCTCAGGTCGATGAGATCGCCGTGGGGCTGGGGGACGGGGAAACCGGTGCGGTAGTACAGTTCCACCCGGTTGCCTTCCGGATCGAAGAAGTACATACCAAAGGCGTTGCCATGGCTGACGATGCGCTCGATGGTGATGTCCTCGGCTTCCAGCTTCTCCTTGTACTCGCGCATGTCCTGGATGGTGGGGACCTTGAAGGAGATCTGCTGGATGGTCTTGGTCTCCTCGTCGGCTTCGCGGCCCTTCATAATCACGAACTCGTGGTGTTCGGATACGGGGTCGGAAGACATGAAGCACATGCCGCGGTCCATGTTCTCATCGGCAATCTGCAGGCCAATTACGCGGTTGTAGAAGTCGCGCTGCTTCATAAAATCGTCGGCATAAATACCCACGTGGCCAAGTCCGGTAGTTTGTGCCATGGTAGTTCCTCCGAAAATACAGTTCTGTCACTGGTCTCCCGCCTATTGTACCAAGCCAGCAATGCAGAATGCTACACCGGTCATTAAGGCCACGCCGGAGAGTCTAAGGCCAACGAACCAGCGGACTTGGGAATGTCGGCCTGGTTCGCCAAGTGTTCGTATTCTCCCGCAAGGCGGTTGATTCATTCTCCGGAGTATGAGTAGGTTGCAGTCAATCGTGAATCTGGGAGGATGGAAGAATGTGCGTGTATTGGCGGGCAGATGCAGGCATCGTGGACCATGTCTCGAATAATGTCGTTGACTTGCCTTTATTTCCCTATCGCGTCCATCTGCCGAATGAAAATTAGGATCGCAGAATTACTGGTCGAGAGGGCTACATAGATTAAAGCGCAGCCTCAAATTCCTCCGGAGGAATTTCCAGCAACCTCAAAATACTGCGTAATGTCCCCCTCGCCACTTCACGTCGGCCCAGTACTACTGGGGCGGTAAGGGTTCTGCCATCAGGTAGCCTTCGGTAGTAAGAAAGATGACTACCACTGCCGGCCCTACCAGGGTAACATCCCAATCTTTCCAATGCCGCCGTCAATTCACGGCTGGAGCACAACCGCACTGAGTTAACTCACTATCACAGGCGGCACTGTCTGGGTATAAGCGCGCACCGTTTTGCCAGGAGGAACCGACACGCTAACTGATTCAGTAGGAGCAGGGGCGGTTATGACCTTTAGTTGATTTTCCCGAAATACCCTGTCTAGCTCCCCAATTTCTTCCAGTGCGTTAATGTGCACTGCCAATGCGTCACCCAGATTATCCAGTGCCTCTTCTACTGTGTCTCCGCAACTGGCTACTCCCAATTCCGGACAGTAAGAAACAAACATCCCATCTTCCGGTTCCACGGTGCCGGTGAGGACCACGTATCCCTGGCTGGTATCAGGTGTCTTGTTCATTCTTTTCTCTCATTAACACCCATTGCTGATCTTCGTGCCTATCCGGGGATACTCCTACCCCCGCCCCTTTATCACCCGCAGCACCCGCTCTGCCGTTACCGGCAGTTGCATTACCGGCGCGCCTATGGCGTCGTGGACGGCGTTGGCTATGGCGGCGGCTACCGGTGTGTTGCTGCTTTCCCCGATGCCCTTGCTCTCGAAGGGGGCGGGACCGCCGCCGGGCTCCAGCAGCACTGTTACCAGTTCGGGTATGTCCTTGATGGTGGGTATCTTGTAGTCGCCCAGGCTCAGGGTGCTGATGCGGCCCTCTTCCGTTTCCATTTCCTCCATCAGCGCATACCCCAGCCCCTGGATTACGCCGCCCTCAATCTGCCCCTGGTGGAACAGGGGATTCAGGACCGTACCCACGTCGTGGGCCGTGATGAACTTGTTGACCTTAACTTCGCCCGTCTCAGGATCCACCTCTACCTCTGCCACCTGGGCGCAGTAGGAAGTGTATTCCGAAGGTGGCGCATTGTAGGTCTTCTGGGCGGACAGGTCCTCGCCCATGGCGCTTACGGCCTGGGCCGCCACGTCTTTCAGGGACATGGCGCGGCCCCCTTCTCTGGACTGGAAGAGTCCGGCCTGGAGCGCGACGGTGTCGGCGGAGCAGCCCATGTACTCGGCGGCCATCACGGTCAACTGTTCCTTTAGGTCTTCGGCGGCGCCCATGGTGGACTGGCCCGAGGTGTAGGTAACCCGACTTCCCCCGGGGCCCGACTCGAAAGCCACCGCGTCGGTGTCCTGAATTACCACCCCCACGTCCTCGATGGGAATGGTAAGGGTCTCGGCTACCATCTGGCGCAGGACCGTATGGGCGCCGGTGCCGGTGTCCCAAAGCGACATCAGCAGGGTGGCCTTGCCGTCGGCGTCCATCTGGACTTCCGCGGTGGACAAGCCTGAACCGGGGGGCTGGTCGGATATGGAGATGCCTCGCCCGATATTTGGACTTGACTTGGGCTGGTCCCAGCCGGCTGCCTCGGCTGCCTTCTGCAGCACCTCGCCGGCCCGGATGTTCTCCCACTCTTCGCCTACCGGATTGGAGTCGCCGTCCTGCAGCACGTTGAGCATTCGGAACTCGTAGGGATCCTTTCCCATCTCCCGGGCGATCAGGTCCATGTGCGATTCCACGGCGAAGGCCACCTGGGGCTTGGCCGGGGCGCGCATGTGCCCGCAGGGAATGTTGTTGGTATAGACCATGTAGCTGTCTATGTGAACGTTGGGTATGCGGTAAGGGCCGCCGCTGTGGTCGGCGCCCCGCAGGTGGACCCGGGGCTTGAATGCCCCGAAGGCCCCGCTGTTGAATACGCAGCGTGCCTGGCGCGCCCAGATGCGGCCATCCTGCTTCATCCCCGTCTTGATGGTAATGGTGGCGGGGTGTCTCGGATTGCCGGCCATCAGTTCCTGCACGTAGTCCATCACCATCTTGACCGGCCGGCCGGAGGCTTTGGCCAGGTAGTAGCAGAGGGGAATGTCCATGAAGGAACCCTTGCCGCCGAAGTCGCCGCCAATGCTGGTCGGGTTAACCAGGATGTTGTCCTGGGACATCTCCCATACGGCGGACAGTTGTTCCCGCAGCATGAAGGGGCCCTTGTTGTTAGCCCATATCTGCACCCGGCCCGTGTCGTCTATGTCCACCACGCAGGCATGGGGTTCCAGGTAGGCCTGGTGGTGCAGCTGGGTGGTAAAAGTGTGCTCGAAAATCAGGTCAGACTCGGCGAAGCCCTGCTCAATGTCACCCTTGTCCCAGGCATTGTGGGCGAAGACGTTGTTGATTCCCGATGGCGGCTGGGGCAGGCCCGGATAGGATTCCATGCCTTCGTGGAGGGTGGGCGCTCCGGCAGTCATAGCCTCTTCCGGATCGAAGACGGGACTCAGGTCTTCGTACTCCACGTCAATGAGTAGCAGCGCCTCCTCCGCGATGTCCGGGTCTTCAGCGGCCACCGCGGCCACCTTTTCGCCCACAAACAGCACCTTGTCCCTGGCCAGCACGGGGCAGTCCCTCAACAGCCTGCCCACCCTCCGGTCCGGAATGTCCTGGCCGGTGATGACGGCATGAACCCCCGGCAACTGGGCCGCCCTGGACGTATCGATACTGACGATACGGGCGTGAGGCAGGGGGCTTCTCAGCACCTTTCCCCAGAGCATCCCGGGAAGAATGACGTCGGAGGTGTAGATAGATTGGCCGGAAACCTTCTCCGACCCCTCTCCTCGAACTATGGGTTGGCCAATAACGGAATAGGACGCAACCATGATTACCTCACACAACTAAATCCACGAAGATCACGAAGAGTTAACAGGTGCATATGGTCCAGTTCAGCGATTGATCTGAAGGAATGGCCACACATCCCGCTCGCCCTGAGCCTGTCGAAGGGTCGCTCCTGAGCTTGTCGAAGGGTCACCCTTCATGGTTCTACAAACTCACCGCGAACGGAATTTCGACCCGCTCATCAACAAGCTCAATTCTCCGTTCTCTTCGTACCCTTCAAGAAAAACCTTAAAGAATCGCTCGCGCTATCTGCTCCATGTCGCTGGCTGCGCTGGCAGCCCGTGCATCGGGCAGCATTACAATGGCGCGGTCTGCACCGGCCTCTTCCATCTGCTTCAGAGTGTCGGTGTCGGCGGCCACTCCGAAGGCCGTAATCTGGATGGAGGCAGGGTCGCGTCCGGACGCTTCGGCCAGTTCGTCCAGGCTGGCCCGTCCTGCCCTCACCTGTTCCGGCGAGGCATTGGAGGGAATCCACCCGTCGGCCCAGCGCACTATGCGGCGGTAAAGGTTCTCTGCGGCGCCACCCAGCAGCACCGGCGGATGGGGCTTCTGTACCGGCTTGGGATTGCAGTAAACCGGCGGAAAGTCCACATACTTGCCGTGGAATTCGGCCTGTTCCTGGGTCCAAAGCTCCTTCATAGCCAGGATGTTTTCACGGGTCTGGCCCCAGCGGTGGTCGAAGTCGCCGCCCATGATTGTGGTCTCTTCCCGGTGCCAGCCTGCGCCAACGCCCAGGGTAAAGCGGCCGTTGGAGTAATGGTCCAGCGTGGCAATTACTTTGGCCAGCATCAACGGGTTGCGCTCAGGAATCAGGCTTATGCTGGTGCCCAGCCCGATCTTGCTGGTTACCGCCGAGGCGCGGCACAGGGCCATGTAAGGGTCAACCATGTCGTACATGTAGGGAGGAACGGAGCCGTCCGGAGTACCGCGATACCTGCTGGTGGTGGTTACCGGCATTACCGGATGTTCTGGCATCCACATGGATTCGAAACCCGCAGCCTCGGCTGTCTGGGCCAGTTCTGCGATGTCGAGGGCCTGGGCGTTTACGGGCAGGAACACTCCGATATGCATCGCTATCCTCCGTATAAAATTGAATGGGGAGATGATAGCATAGCTACAAGGTGGTGGTCGATAAAGGGCAAAACGGTGACCGCCTCCGGATGCTGAATGTTCAATCTTCTCATCGCACCAATTCGGGAATTGAGCCGTGGTTGTCTCTTCGGGGCGGGCTGCCTGATCGGGGTTGTAGTGGCGTTGGTGGTGGTCGGCCTGTTCTTCGGCCTCATCGAGAATTGGGTGGTTTTCCTGGTGGAACGCCTGAGGGATGCTCTGCAGGGCTAACCCACAGCCATCGCCCTCATCTCCCTGCCATCAGCCAGTACTTGGCCCTCAGCGGGCCCGCTCCTCCAGCAGTCGCGCGACCTCCTCAACTACGGTGCCAGTATCCTTTGACGAGTCCACGTCGAGGTGCGGGGCGCTCACTGGCTCCTGCCCCGGGTACAGGCGGCAGTAAATGCGCCAGTCCGCGTCGGAGTAGCTGTCGCTGGCCTGGCCCCGGGAACGCCTGGCCAGTCGCTGGCGCACCAGTTGCGGTGGCGCGTCAAACTGGACCAGGACCAGGGGCGCTCCTGCCCGGCTCGCGATGTCTCGCAGCGGGTCCCTCGCCCGGGCCGTCAAGTTTGTAGCGTCAAATACTACCGGAAATCCTTCCTCCAGGAGCGCCTCCACCAGCAGGTGGGCGGCCCTGAATACTCGCGCGTGTTCCTGCCTGGTATAGCGGGGTTGCGATACCAGGGTCTTGCGCATACGGTCGCTGCCCAGTACCACGCACGGAGTCCGCCGTTTCAGGGCGGCGGCAAAGTGGGACTTTCCGGTTCCAGGCAGGCCGCACAGGGCTACCAGGGCCCCCTGCCCGGGCATCGGGGCGACTTGCCGTATTTCATGGCGAAGAGCGTGCCGCAGGACGGCGGCGTCGCTGCCTGCAGAGGGTTCTCCGGAATTGGGATCTTCGTTCACTCTGGCTGCCCCCCAGGCTGGAAATTCAGGAATACAGGGATTAGCCGTAAATTGCAGCGGGGCAGGTTCGTTAACCTGCCCCTGTGAAACAACCTGACGCTGTAACTGCTGTCAATTGCAGCCCCATCCGCGAAATTGCCGCGGACTGACTAATCTCTTCCCTGGCCTATTTGCAGATAAGGTGCACGGTAGTCTGCAACACGTTCTGGACCATCCTGAGGCTGGAAACCAGGGGTTTTCTCAGCGTCGGAGCCATCATCACGGCAATCAGGGCGACTATTGCCAACCGGACTGCGGTCGAGTTGTCATTCACCAGCAGCATTGCGTAGGCGCCGGCGACCAGGATTGCGGTTGAAATCAGGATCTGCCCAACCCTGGCGTGTCGCCGGCCGAATTTCATGTATGCTGCGGTGACTGTCGCCATGGTTAGGAATACAAGAATCCACGGCGCGCCTGCCAGGCCCAACAGCGCCATGGGCGGCCTCCAGGCCGGATCCATCCACTGCGCCACCAGTACCCACGCGGTCAGCCCCAGGAGGGGCAGGCCGGAAAAGGCCACCAGCAGCCAGTCATGCCCCACCTTACCCCGTACAACCCGGGTAATGACCCATAGGGCCACCCCGGCGTACCCGCCGAATAATGCAATCAGCGTCAGGCTTACTGGATAGGAAGCGCCAGCCAGCAAGGTCTGGAACGATTTCCCCGGGCCTATCACCAGCAACAACAGAAGAACCGCCGGTGCGGCCAGGGAAACGCCCAGCCATGAGTAAGACCAGATGCCTGGAAATCCACCCCGCCAGTTCAGACAGGTTACTGCCCCCACGAAACCCAGGGTGAGAACCACCGCCGCAATGCTGTCGCAAAGGCCGAAGGCTACCAGCCCAATTAGCAGAATGTGGGGAACAACGGCCAGCGCCAGTTCCTTGCGACCTACGATTGTGTGCGCGTCCTGCATGAGCCTGGCCAGGGTAACGGGATCGCCCATCTGCTCCATGGCCTTGCTCTTGGCGGCTTCCTGCCGAACGCCCAGATTGACCAGTTCGTCAGCCTTGTCTTCCAGGTGGTCTTCCAGTTCGCAAATTATCTCTTTTTTCTTTGCTGGCTGTAGTCGGATATTTCGGGATAGAGCACCAACATATTTGTCAGATTCTTCCACTTTCTGTTGCCCTCGGATTACTACCTTATCCTTATCCTTCAGGTTGAACCGTTGACCGTGCGATTACGGAGTTCATGGCTCGACTGAAACGTTGCCACTCCGCCTGTCGGTCCGAGAGTACGAAACGGCCTTTAAGGGTAATGTAGTAATAACGCCGTCGCATCCCTCCAGGGGTATTCTGCCAACGCCCTTCGATGAGCCCTTCCCGCTCCATGCGGTGGAGGGCCGGATAGAGCGTTCCTTCCTTGAAATCAAAATAGCCGCTGCTTCTCGCGTTGATCTCTTTGACAATCTGGTAGCCGTACATCGGCTCCAAAAGGAGTAGAGACAAGAGCAGGGTTTCGGTATTCCCCTTGAGCATTTCCTGTTGGCTCATAATCTCTCAAGTCCATTTAGGTTCTCGCCGGCACAATACTGCGCCAATTTACCAGTAAATTTAAAATATGCAGGGCGCAATGTCCAGCGAGACCCCGGTTAAAGTTGAATGATCCCTGTCTGGGAATTGCCTGCGGGGCAGGCCCCAGGCTCGGGATTCTGAGCGGTCGGGCCGCTAAGCCTTGCCCACTCACATAAACTGCTTCATTAATAATGCCTGATAATCAGGACTCCGCTCTAGGTTGTTGCACTTCCTAAAGACTTGGGCGGTTTCATCGCCAGTTTCCAAAGTACCGGTAAAGCGATCAGCCCAATGTAGGCCAGGAACACCATTGCTGCGTTGGTCAGGTTGAAGCCGGGTGGCATGGCAATGGCTGTTACGATTCCCAGGGTCACGGCGCTTACCAGCAGCAACCCTACTTTCAACGCTCTCCGGCCCAATTTTAAATACAGGCCGGTAATCACCGCCAGTCCCACGAAAATGCCCATATCCAGGTAGTCCACATTCCCCAGCATTTCCACGTGTATTCCCATATAAATTTCGTAGGAATGGAAGAAAAGGACCCAGGAAGCGAACACGGGCACGGGAAGGGCTGCGAAAGAAACCAGCAGCCAGTCTCTCCTTACCATTTCGCGGGCCAGCTTCAGCAGGCTGTACATGGCGAAGGGAGCGCAGCATATAAGCAGAATAATCATCGGGTCAAAGACTGGCAGACCCTTTCCCGTCAACATTACCCACGCCCCATAACCTATGGCATGGATTGCAATCAGGAATGAAACGACCGGTGCGACTATGACGTATCCCAGCCAGGAATAAAGCCATTTGCTGGGACTTCCCTTGTGCCAGCCGTACCAGGTCACTGCGGTGATGGCGCCCAGGAAGAGGGCGATAATGAAGTAGTTGCAGCAGAACTCTAAAAGAAACATGCTGCCTACCATGAGGTGCGGCAGCGCGGCCAGCATTACGTCTGTCCAGCCTGCGTAGCCATATACCAGGCGCATGCGCCTGGCCATTTCTGAGGGGTCTCCCAGATGCCGCACAGCAAGTATTCTGGCGGTCTGGCCGTCAAATCCCTGACCTTCAAGGTCTCTTGCCTTGTCGTTCAGGTGGGATTCAAGCTCTTCGACGATTTCCTGTGATTCGGCGGACCCAAGGCCCAGTCGTTCTCTAAAGGCAACCAGATAACTCTCAAAATCACCCAAAACAATCAATCCGTGCAGACGCCGGCCCGGGCTGGTTTTCAGCCCTGCTCAACCTGGCGCGCTTGGCCCAATTCCTTCACCTTGCCGCCCTCGCTTTTGTGGATCAGCAGGCAATTGAGCAGTTTTAAATCCGCTGGCCCTTCAGGGAAGATAGAAGACAATTGTATGAAGATGGCTTCCCGGGCCAGATGGCGGGGTTCCACGCGGGGCAGCATCACTTGTCCATATATCCCCCTATATAACTCAAAATTTCCCATTTGGCAATGTCTGGTAATGCAATACGCGGTAATCGGCACGTTCTTTTCGAAATCTTCACAACCCTCTAACCCAGTGTGCTTGTGCCTGCAGCCAGCCTTCTCTCTTCGGTGAAAGCGCCCGCCCCGAGTGGTGCATTGCTCGAGGCTGCTGCCATCCGGGATTAGTCCCTTCCGTTGGACAGGGAGTCCCTCCAATCATTGTGGCTGGCCCGGCCATGGTTGCCGTTTACAGGCGCCCCAGAACGCTCAGCAACGGTGTATCAGACAAGATTATCGAGATCCCCTGTAAATTTATTATCGCAACTCTATTATTTAGAGTCAATATATTAAGAAAGACTATAGTTTTGCATAACGAGGTCGTCTCCCTGGCCGCTCCCCTTGCTGACCATGCCTGGCAAATCCAGTGACGCTGCGCGTTCCGGAGTCGGTGGCTGCTCCGTAATCTCCCCGGTGCCGGCTTGAGACCCTGCCGATGGTGAGCCTCTGCCCCTTAACGGTGTGTCTCCCCAGGGAACATCGGGCAGTTTCTGTTGCCTTCGTACCTCGTTGATGGTGAGAACACCCCGGTCCAGTAACTGCATCTGGCGGGCAACCCGGCTGTTCTCGTCTTCCTGCATAGCCTCGATGGAAGTCAGGTCGAACTCCAGGAACAGTTCGGGAAAACCCAGCTTGGGCAGCAGCATCCGGTTCAGGTGCTCTTCCAGGAAACGGATTTCCGGCACTATGGTGTTGCGCCAGAAAATTCGCTCGGCGGCGTTGATGTTGGCGAAGGTCGCCCGCTCCAGGTCGGCCAGCAGTGGCTTGGGCACGCCATAAGCTCGGCTCACCTCCTCAAGGCTCCAGCGAAGGCCACGGATGAAGTCCATATCCCGATGGCTCAGCCCCAGGGTGCGGATGTCCTTCACAAAGTTGGCGATGGCGGGGCGTCGGGCGTTTTGTGGCCCCCGATAGCGGGAGTCCCACCGGTTGTAGAATTCCTCCACTTCGGAGTCGGTCAGTTGGGCGTCCGTCAGCAGCACGAAATCGGGTTGGGCCGAATTGCGCAGGAAGTTGCGGTTGAAGCGCAGTCCGTCGCCGCCCATGTCCACCGAAAGGCGTGCCGGCGCCAGGGGAGAAAGTCCGGCGTATTCCTCCAGGGGATTGAAATACCGTAGCCATACTATCTCGTCGGCCGCATAGGCCACGGGTGTTCCACCCTGGCCCCGGTAAACAAAACCGCGAATGTAGTTGTCCCGGTCCGGCAGCGCGGACACCCGGTCTGGACGCAGAGGCCAGATTTCCATACGTCCGGTTGTGTCCCGCTCCAGGGCCCAGAATGCCTGCCCCCACAGGTTCAGGTAAATCTCCGTCGCCTGCCAGAGGTCTCCCCGGGTAAACCAGGGATTAACCCGCTCCAGCAGTTGCCGGGCCGGATGCTGGGGCCCTGCCTCCTGCCTGGCGCCGTCCGGGGTTGTCCGGTAAAGGCGTACTGCGGGGCGGCTGATGGCATCGGCCCGCAGCTTTATGGCAGCGTAAACCGACACCGAAGACGCGTAGTAAGCTCCGTACTCGGGGTTGGCCCAGCCTCCACCCCTGCCGAAGGTTGAGGATATGGGGTCCAGGTCGGCGCTCCCCGCGCGATTCCGGCGCTGCACCAGGTTCTCTGCCGGTCCACCGCTGTCCTGTCCCGAATTAGCGTTGCCATTGAGCTATTTTGTTCCTGCCAGTTGGCCCAGTATTTCAAGCAGATTGTCTTTGCCGATTTTCACTTTCGCTTGCTCCTTAAAATCAATCTGAGAGTTGGATTTGGACGTATTTTCCGGGGACAGGCGGCGTGGGAGTTTAATTTTTCCTTCTTGCCCGCGCGGCCTGTCACCACTTTGTACCAGGGGTTTATGTCCACAGCCTGGGACGGCTGAGTGGAATAACGAAGGCCAGCATCAGGGCGTCGGCCCGGTCGGGCGATGCAACACCCCGCTTCCGCAAGTCCCCCTTGGAGTCCATGAGCAGGGCGCCCTGGCTGTTATACCCGTAGGTCAGGGCTGCCAGTTCTCCCATCAACTGCTGGTCCGGAGGGATGGCGATGTCGCCCGAGGCGAACAGTTCCCGTACCCTCCAGTAGCCTTCAGCCCGCAAGTTGGCGAAGACCTGCTTGTCGCGGGCGGCGCGGGCCACGTTGACGCCGTGCACTCCCAGCCCCTGCTCCCGAAGCCGGTCCACCACCCCCGACCCAATTCCCACCTCATCTACGCAGGTCTGAATTGGCTGATGTTCCCGAATGGCGGCGGCCACCAGGCCCGCCAGGGCCATGGTATCCAGCCCGTTGAAAGCCCTTATTTCCTCCACCCGGTTGCCCCTGCGCCGCAGGATGATGCTGTGGTCCGACCCGAATCGGGCCACGTCCACGCCAATGACCACGTCCCCTTCGGGAGGGCTGGCAACTTCCCCCGTTGAGGCTGCAACTTGAAACTCCTGCCAGCGCAGTACGGCCGCCTCAACGTCGGAAAGCCGGATCAGGGCATTGTCGGCCAGGTCGGGGAACTGCCCCAGCACTCGCGACTTGTACAGGGGATTTTCCTTGCCCCAGATTCGGCCCCGTTCCTCCACCCATTTTCCGGTAGTCAGCCCGGGAATAATTACCCTTCCTGACTGAACGTTGGGACTGTCCAGGGCAGATATGGTGATGCAGTGGTAGATGCTGCGCTCCTCGTGAAAGGCCCGCCTGAAGATCCCCGAGGTAGTAGTCGGGTTTCCAATCAGCAGGAGGCGGGACCCGGCCGACGTCATCACCGCTTCTACGGCTTCGTAGATGAAGTCGCTGACACCCTCCGCCTCGTCAACCACTACGAGCACGTTGGGACTGTGGAACCCCTGGAACTGGTCCGCCGAGTCAGCGGAGAGACCCATGGCGTACCGGTCCTCGCCCAGTTCCCAGCGCGTATCCAGCAGCTTGCCTCCCAGGTCATCGGCGGCCCGCCGGTGTAGACTGTGAATCTGCCGCCACAGCAGGTGCCTCACCTGCCTGAATGTGGGCGCGGTGGTAAGGACAATCGCGGGGTCGTGGGCGTACAGAAACCAGAGCGCCGCCACTGCCGCGCTGAACCCCTTCCCCAGACCGTTGCCCGACTTGACGGCAACCCGCCTGTGCTCCCCCAGCGCAGCCAGAACCTCCTCCTGCTTGGCCCACAACTCAACCCGCAGCACTCGCTGGGCGAAGTCCACTGGGGATATAGTCTCGGCTTCCGCAGTATTAGTTTCCTCTTCCCTTCCCGTCATAAAGAGTCAGGCTCCGTGGCGGAAAGGCTCGGGTCCTGGTTAGCGGCAGCCTTCTTCCGGACACCGAATCGGTCTCGGTCAACCGCTTGCGGGCCGCTGGGCAGTGCGCTGGGACTGAACAGGAATCCGCACTCCAGGCAGCGAAGCACGGGATTATCCGAAGGGTGCATGACCGCCAGCCGTATCAGGCGATCCGACATGCAACGACGACAAACCAAATGAATACCTCCCAGGATTTCTTTCCCCAATGGGAAAGACCGACCCATTGCCCTGGCCGGTCTCAACAATACTTACGCTAGGTACGGGCCATCCAAGCCGTCAACAGCCGTCCTGTCACCACCCGTTTTTCTGTGAAAAGAGTCCCCTCTTGATGAATCAGGTATTCCGCAAGGCCAGAAAGGGAGCGAAGTGGGCAGAAAATCCCCTGTGCTATACTCAAATCAGGCGCTTATCTGGAAACTGTGTGCGAATTCACCTTCAACACGTCAGGCTTGGTATGGACTAAGTGCAGGCGGCCTTCAGATTCGGTATTCATCGGTAAGAGATTCACGGCAGCGACAGGGAAGGTCACCTGATCTCTCGCCGGAATCGAGGTTGTATTCGTGGTTCACCCGGCAGAATCCTCGGGCCAGGGGCCGGTTACCGGCATAATTCTCGCCGGTGGCCGCAGCCGAAGGTTGGGCCGGGACAAGGCGGTGGAACCCTTCGGCGGCCAGCCGCTTATTCGTCGCGTAATTGGTCGGGTGGCGCCCCTGACCAGTGAGATTGTAGTGGTGGTTGCCGACTCTGCTCGTGGAGACGCATTGCCGCTGGATTCCGGTCACCGTGTGGCCTTGGACATCTTTCCAGAAGGCGGGTCCCTGGGCGGCATATTCTCGGGGCTTACCGCCGCCGCAAATCAGTGGGGACTGGTAGTGGCCTGCGATATGCCTTTCCTCAACCAAGGACTGCTGAAACACATGCTGGCCCAGCGCGAAGGCTGGGATGCCGTGGTTCCCCAGCCAGGCTCCTACCCCGAACCAACCCACGCCCTCTATTCCAAAGACTGCCTGGCTGGCATGGAAACCAGGCTGCGGGCCAATGACCTCAAGATTTCCGGCTTTTTCGACCAGGTAAGGGTCAAGTACCTGGCGCAGGAGGAAATCGAGACTTTCGACCCTGAGCTGCACAGTTTTTTCAACGTAAATTCCCCCGAGGACCTGGAACGGGCCCGGGAACTGGTGGACAGCGAACAATGACCGGCGCCTCCGCGACTGTAAGCGTTACTGTCGAACTCTTCGGCTCTCCCCGCATTCTGGGCGGAGCGAAGGCCTTCGACCTGGCAGTACCGGCCCCGGTCAGCCGCGAGAACCTGATTGCGGCCCTGGCAGACCGGTGTCCCGCCCTGGTGGGACATGGCCTGAGGGATGACCTGACCGACCTTGAGGAAGGATACGTTTTCAACCGCAATGGCCTGGCTTTTCTTGGCGACGGCGAGTTTGCCGTTGAGGACGGAGACTCCCTGTTGTTGATTTCCAGCCAGGCCGGTGGGTGAGCCTCGACTGGCGGAAGAGACTATTAGGCCAACAGGTTTGAAATGATGCCCGCTAAATCCAAATCGTCATTCCGGCCTTGAGCCGGAATCCAGACAGGTTGCCTAAGGTCAACTGCAAGGTACCAGAGGGGCTCCACCTTCCGGCCTTCGCCGGACTGACGGTTAGACCTCAACCCGTTATTACAATGCTGTTGAACCACTATATTGATGATTCCTTTCCCACTCAGCCTCAGGTTCCGCCCGTGGCCGAGGGAAACCGGATTTAACCATTTACCAGCTACCCTTCCTGATTCACAATAGGCTTATGTACGGCTATCACGGTAAAGCGTTAGTAGTGGATTTTACCAGCCGCACCCACCGCTGGGATGCGATAGAGCCTGATGACCTGCGCATGTTCATCGGCGGCATCGGTCTGGGCACGCTCCTCCTCTACCGTTACTGCCCTCCCGGGGCCGACCCTCTCGGGCCCGAGAATCCCCTTCTGTTTGTTGGCAGCCCCCTGGTGGGTACGCGCCTGACTACCTCCAGCAAGTTCGCCGTGTTGACCAAGTCTCCTCTGACGGGCTTCATTGCCGACTCCCTGTCCTCCAGCCATCTGGCCACCGAATTGAAGAAGTGCTGTGGCGACGCCCTCATCATCACGGGCCGGTCCGCCGGTCCCACCCTGCTCCGAATCGAAGGTGACGCCCTTGAACCGGAACAGGTAGCTGTCCACTTTGAGGACGCCACCGAACTGGTTGGAATGGGCGCCGCTGACAAGGAAGCCACGGTTAAGAAAATGTTGGGCGACCCGCGCTGTCGCGTAGCCTGTATCGGCCCCGCAGGAGAGGCCCAGGTAAAGTTCGCGTCAATAAGCAACGACGGCGGACGGCAGGCGGGGCGTTGCGGACTGGGCGCGGTGATGGGTTCCAAAAAGCTGCTGGCGGTGGCCTTGCGCGGCCATTTGCCCGTAGCGGTTGCCGAACCCGACTCGGTCCGCAGTTTTGGCCGCGACCTCAGCCGCCGCAGCCTCGGCGCTGCCACCGAAAAGTACCGAAACTTGGGCACCATGGCCAACGTGGCTGTCTTCAACCGCCTGGGCGCCCTGCCCACCCGCAACTTCCGCGAGTCCACCTTCGAAGGCGCGGAACAGGTCAGCGGCGAGGAACTGCATCAAAACCACTTGCACCGGAACACCGGCTGCGCCAACTGCACCATCGGCTGTGAACGCATCCTGGTTACCCGCGATCAACGTGACAGCAAGGGTAAAGAGGCCAGGGGCGCGCGCATGGAGTACGAAAGTCTTTTCGCCCTGGGCCCCCTGTGCGGCATATCCGACCCCGACATCGTCATTCGCGCCGCCGCCCTTTGCGACGATCTGGGAATGGATACCATCAGCGCCGGCGCCACCGTGGCCTGGGCCATGGAGTCCTTCGAACGAGGGATCTTGTCCGGGCCGGACTGCGGCGGCATTGAGTTGCGTTTTGGCAACGGTCCCGCGCTGTTGCAGGTCCTAGAAGACATAGGCCACCGCCGTGGCATCGGGAAGTTGCTGGCCGAGGGAAGCCGTGCCGCCGCCGCCTGCGTGGGTCATGGTTCCGGGGACTGGGCCATGCAGGTGAAGGGCCTGGAAATGCCCGGCTACGAACCCCGCAGTCTCAAGACCATGGCCCTGGGTCTGGCGGTAACCCCCCGGGGCGCCTGCCACAACCGCTCATCCGCCTACGAGGCGGACTTCTCGAACCAGGTGGACCGGCTTTCCGTGGACGAACACCGGGGCAGGATAGCCGCCGAAAGCGAAGACTTTGAGGCGGTGCTGGACTCTCTCATCTGGTGCAAGTTCCTGCGCAAAGCCTTTCATAACTTCTACGAGGAGTCTGCTCAGGTATTTACCATGGTAACGGGCTGGGAAATGTCCGCAGATGAACTGCGAAAGTCCGGCCAACGCATCTCCAACCTCAAGAAGCTGTTCAACATCCGCGAAGGATGGACTCGCGTTGACGATACTCTGCCTCCTCGAACCCTGGAGGAACCCTTGCCCAATGGCGTGGCCGCCGGCGTGGGCCTGACCCGCGAAGAGCTCAACTTCATGATTGACGGTTACTACCGGGCCAGGGGCTGGACGCCCGAAGGACTTATACCGGAGAAGACACTGGCGGAACTGGGGTTGCAGGGAATGGTGGACCAGGAAGGCGACAGAAGATAGGCGCACTACCTTGCGTTCCGCTGTAATGCGGGCACAGTACCCTTTAGGGTAAAATCCCCTTGAAACAGTCCATCGTCAGGAGCGCCCCTCAATTGGAAGCAGCGGAAATCACAGCCGCAGCAGGCCTCGCAGCCGTGATAATTGCGGTCATCGGCCTTGCTGCCACCGCAATATATCGTATCGGTAAACTCACCGAGGCTACCAACCGGCTGCCTCAGGAAATGCAAGGCGAATTTCAGAGCATCCGCGTCGAGTTCCAGCGCATCTACGACCGCTTTGAACAAAATGAACACCTCACCGGGCAGCGTTTCCAAAGCCATGAGGAACTGATACGCCACAACGAGGAACTTATCCGTCGTAACGAAGAACTCATACGTTCCGAGGGGGAAAGAACCCGCCAGCAAATCAGGAACCTTCACCAGGCTATAATGTCCCACTCCCACGATGAAGACGGCAGTGTCATGTTCAGAATCCCTCCCCCAGAGCCCGACGAATAATAGCCGGTAAATGCGGCCGCTGGTCGGAAGCACCGTCGAGGCGTCCGTGTTTAAGCGATATGGAAAGGGAAGAACTCAGGCCCATTCTCCGCGAAAAATTTCCCCCGCAGCGTACCTACTTGCTGCCTGCCCTCCACTTTCTCCAGGAAGAGTTGGGGCACCTGCCCGAGTGGGCCCTCCAGGCAGTCGCCTGGCATCTGCGCACACCGGCCAGCGTGGTGTACGGCGCCGCCACCAGCTACACCGAACTGCGAATCCAGCAGCCCAACCAGCATCTCGTACGCGTATGCACGGGGCTCAGTTGCTGGTACGGTGGGGCCAGGGAGTTGCTGTCCCAGCTATCGGACAAGCTGAACGCAGTTTCCGGAGAAGCGGATACAGAATGTCCCGTGACCCTGAAGGAAACCCCCTGCGCCTATCGCTGCTCCCTGGCTCCACTGGTTGAAGTTGACGGCGTCTGGCAGGCCAGGGAATTGGCGGCCGGCGTCCTGGAACAGTTGGACGGGTGGCTGCGGCAATGACTTTCGAAGAACTCCTCAACGATGCCCGCCAGCGCCGGACCGCCCCCGAAGCCGCCAGGACCCGGGTTGTTGTCCAGGCGGGCCAGTGCAGCCAGGCAGTAGGCGCAGACGCGGTAATGGAAGGGCTGCAAGTGGCCCTGGCCTCCCGCGCCGACTGTAACCTCGTGGTCTCCGGATGTGACGGGGCCTGCTTTGCCGCGCCCCAGGTAGTGGTGCAGGAATCCGGCGGCGCAACCCGTTACTACAGCAATGTTGCCGCCTCCAATGTTCCAGCCATCTTGGCTGACGTTGGAGGCGGGCACGACCAGCGTCCAACCGCAGAACTGGAGTCATTCTTCACCCCGCAGCACCTGCAGGTCATGTCCTGGTGCGGCCTTCTGGACCCCGCCGAAGTATCTGACTACGTGGCAGCAGGAGGCTACGCCAGCCTGGCCGAAGCCCTCTCCCGGACACCCGAGGAAGTCATTGACCAGGTGCTGGAATCGGGTCTGCAGGGCCGGGGCGGCGCCTATTTCCCGCCGGCCCGCAAGTGGCAGGGGGCCCGCGCCTTTCCCGCGCCCCGTTTCCTGGTAGTCAATGCCGAGGAAGGCGAACCCGGCCTCTTCAAAGACCGCCACATCATGGAGGGACTTCCCCACCGCCTGATCGAAGGAGCGCTGATTGCTTCCTACGCCACCGGCGCGTCCCGCTGTTTTATCTACATCAACGCCGAGGCCCACCTGTCTGCCGAACGGGTGCAAGCCGCGCTGGAACAGGCTCGCAATCACAACCTCGTGGGAGAAAACATCCTGCAGTCCGGCTTTGCCTGCGAGGTGGAGGTCAGGCGCGGGGCTGGTGGCTACGTATGTGGCGAAGAGACCACCCTTTTGAACACTATTGAAGGTCGCCGTCGAGAACCCCGGCTGCGGCCACCCTTCCCCGTGGAATCTGGATTGTTCCGCCGGCCCACGGTCATAAACAACGTGGAAACCCTGGCCAACCTCCCTTACATCTTGCAGCGGGGGCCAGGCCGCTACGGCCAGGTGGGACTGGAATCATCTCCCGGCACCAAGCTGGTATGCCTCAGTGGCGCGGTCCGTCGGCCTGGTTTGGCCGAAGTCCCTATGGGCTCCACCCTGAGGCAGGTAATCTACGATATTGGTGGCGGCCCGCCCGAAGGCAAAGACATTGGAGTAGTGGCCGTAGGCGGGCCCTCCAGCGGCGTTCTCCCGCCATCCGAACTGGACCTGGAACTGAAACCGGGCATGCTTCACCCCTCCGGCGTGGTTATGGGCGCCGGCGGAATAATGGTGATGGACTCGTCAGTCCCGGCCATCGAAGTCGCCCGACGCCTGGCCGCCTACAACGCCGCCGAGTCCTGCGGCAAGTGCACCCCCTGCCGCGAGGGAACGCCCCGCATCGTGGAGGCCCTGGACCGGCTGTCAGAAGGGAAAGACTCGGGAAGCGAAGTTGAGGAGTTGCGTTACCTTGCTGAGATTGTGGGGGCAGCGTCCCTGTGCGGTCTGGGCCAGATGGCCGGCGGCCCGGTAAACAGCCTGCTCGAGTTCTTTGGGGATGAGCTGGCCTAGTCGCTCAAACAACCCCACACTCTCGGCAAACGGCGTCTCATCGGTACTACCAACTCAACCGGAATCAAATTCAGCCAGCCAGCCGTAGGATCCTGTAGGGAACTTGTAGTCGGGCGTGAGTAAGGAATTTAAGGCGTCGAATGCCCGATAAGAGATACGGCAGGCGACCGAAAATCTGTTTGGCTGATGGTCCGCTCGATGCTGAATGTTATGGAGTTGAACAAGCCGACGCCACAGTGTTTTCAGCCGAAGGTCCGGATGAATGGAGTCGGTTTCCTGGACAACAAAAACTGTTACTTCGCTGGAATTGCCATTGGGCCTGCGCTGGCTTTCTTGAATCATGAGGGAAGATCCCGCGTCCACTGCTGCCGACCACAACAGCATCGCGATGTTGCAGCGGGCTATAACGGCCTCGTTCCCAGCTTCCTCGCTGCAGGCGGGGTGTTGCTCCAGAATAGACCCGGCCGTTTCCAGCCGGGCTTGGCAAAGCTTGCTATAGGTTAACTGGATATCCGGCTCAGCTTCCATACTTCCTTGTAATACGCACTATGTCCACTGCTACGCCCATATCCAGTTCCCATTCCAGTTGGTCGGGAAGAATTCCTTCTTGAGCATCTTCAAGTATTTCTTCCATCAATCCATGAGCCGACTCCAGGATAGAAAGCTGCTTGTCCCTTTCGCTCTTCGAACTCGGTTGGCGCTTCGTTGCCACTTTCTGTCGAAGCTTCCGTGTCCCCTCATATAGCAACACCACCGCCCCTGCCGGGTCGGTCAAATAAAGCTCGTTGGCTTCTGCAATGAAAGCTGGCATGGATTCAGTAGTCATGGTCGGCTCCGTCCTGACAGTCTTAATCGAGATTAAGCAAGGGCAGCAGGGTTGTCAAACTCGGCTTGCGAGGCTCGGGCCCGCTGGTTCGTGTATACTGCCAGCTACTAAATCGTAGTACCTTGTGACCTGCCCGAAGGCCAATTCTGAAGTCCATGGCATTGAACGAAGACCAGCAAATTGATAACCCCCTCCGCATCGTCGGCATGATTGGCGTCACGCGTGAGGCGGCGGCCACTTCCGGCGCGACCCTCAGCGTTTTTGGCGGGGGCATCAACCCGGGAGCCGAAGTCCCGGCGGGGGTGGACGGCGACTACATCCTGGAGTTCGCCCGGGTCCACGAAGACGCCGGCTTTGACATGGTGCTGACGGGCTACTCCTCCAGCACCCCCGATGGCTTCGAGGTCGCCGGATATGCCGCCGCCCATACCACCCGCCTGGGCTACCTCATCGCCCACCGGCCCGGGTTTGTGGCCCCTACCCTGGCGGCCCGCAAGGCGGCGACTCTGGACCAGCTTACCGGCGGCCGCATCGCCCTGCACATCATTTCCGGCGGCAGCGATATCGAACAGGAGCGGGACGGCGACTTTCTCGACCACGATGCCCGCTACCGCCGCACCAGCGAGTACATGGATATCCTCCGCAGGACCTGGACCGCCACCGCACCCTTCGATTACGAAGGCGAGTTCTACCGGTTGAAGGGAACCAGCAGCCAGGTGCATTGCCTCCAGCGGCCTCACCTCCCCCTGTTCTTCGGTGGCGCCTCCGAAATTGCCCTGGATGTAGGCAGCCAGCACGCTGACGTATTTGCCTTGTGGGGTGAGCCCCGTTCCGCAATTCAGGAACGGGTGGCCGACATCCGCCATCGTGCCCGCAAGTGCGGCCGGGATATACAGTTCAGCCTGTCGGTGCGGCCCGTCCTGGGCAGTACCGAGGATGAGGCGTGGGAAAGAGCCGGGGACATTCTGCAGCGGGTGCAGGAGGCAACCAAGGGTAACATTGTGCCGGGCCAGCCGGCCCGTCTGCAATCGGAAGGGTCTCGACGGCTTCTGAAATTCGCTGCCCAAGGCGACGTCCACGATGAACGGCTGTGGATGCCGGTTGCTGCGGCCAGTGGCGCCGCCGGCAGCACCACCTGCCTGGTGGGCACTCCCCGGCAGGTGGCCGGATCGTTACTGGCCTACTATGACCTGGGCTGCACCACCTTCATCATCCGGGGATTTGACCCGCTCAACGATGCCCGAGAATACGGCCGTGAACTCATCCCCCGCTTGCGGGAATTGGTCTCCGGCCGCACCTCCAGCGTCAGCTAGGGGGAAAATGGATCCCAGCCAGTTATTGGCTGGGACCGGGCATCGTTCGGTTACTAGTCGTCCAGAGCCACCACCATGTAATAGCGGGGCTCGTCACTGATTACCCGCGTTATGTGTCCCTCTCCGGTCAGGTCCTCGGCCAGCAGCACGTCTCCGGCGCCCACCTGCCGCTTGGTGCCGTCGCTGACCTCAACCTCGGCAACACCGGAAAGGGTAATGGTGTACTGGCGGCGCGGCGCGCAATGCCACTCCAACAGGTACCCGGGCTGGGCGATGCGAATGGTAACGCCGTTGGCTCCCAGCATCGGAGTGCCCTCACCGTACGCTCCTTCGGTGTCGACAAAAGACTCGAAGGGTGGGTTCAGGTCCTCCAGGTGAGACTTGCCGTCGGGGCCGGTGTAGCATCGTACAAAGTTAGGCATGGTTGCTCCTTTTGGCTGATTCGGGGTGGGTTGATGTGCTCTATTCTCCATAGTTTAACAATGGGCCGGTTCGTATTTGTGGAGAGGGCATTTGAGAGAGGGCTGACAACACTTTGACGATGTTCCCAGCCTGTGAGTCCTATGGACTTCTCGGCTATATGTTTCAGCAAGGCCAGCGCGCCTAGAGCATCCGTTGAGGCCCTGTGTGCCGGCATGCCAATCGTGATACCACATTGTTCTAGGGCCTTTTGTTGGCCTTGCCAGCGGTAACCATGGTGGAAGTTGTTCCATTGCCCGTAATACTCGGCATAGAGCTTCATAATACAGTTCGTGTCTTCCACTTCGCCGCGCAGTCGCCCCCAACCATTGGGCAGTCGCTTTCCCTCAGCCAGCAAAGATTGGCGAATCATCCTGATGTCGAATTCGTAGTTGAAGGCGACGAGAGCCTTGTCCCCGATCACCTTTCGCAATTGAGGCACTATTTCTGAAAATGTAGGGGCTTCCGCAAGCTCTTCCGGCAATATCTGGTGGATAGCCTGCGCATCCGGGTGTATTGCAATTGAAGGACGAACAAGGCTCTCAAATACTACCTCACCGTCAAGGTCTACTAACGCTATTTCTATGATTTGGTCTTCCTTGCCTATACCCGTTGACTCCGTGTCGATGACTAGCGGATTGCCTTTCAGTAAGGTGCGGGCCTTTGCGATCGCATCCTCCCGATGAGTAGGTGATGGTTCAGGCAATACTTCCCCTTCGAAGGGGCGGGTCAGGTTATCGTCGTAGGTTACCGTCAGTTCAACTTTTCTTGGCCTTCGAATGAGCTTAACTATGAACCAGCCTATCGCCGATACAACAATTAGGCCGACAACAAACTCCATTTTTCACCTTTTCTGTTACAACATCCCCGTCCAGCGATTCCGAATTATGCCCGCTGGTGCTGGTATAGACAACCCCTTTAACTCCATGAATTGCATCGTGGCTGAACCCTGTGGTCATATGGATTACCCCCGAGAGGTTATTCTCTATAGGGACGGGGATAACGTCAAGGCTGCCTGCGACGATGGTGGAAGGCGCTTCAGGTGAACCAGGCACAAAATTACATAGCAATTCGAGGCTCTGTCTGACCCGAATAATCGGGTGCTAGAATATGTGGCAAGAACCGCAACGATTTCCGAACTGACTGGGCAATAGGGGTAGGGGTGCCGTAGCCATGTCCATCTCCATCACCATCAATGACAGCGCGGTCCAGGTTCCCGACGGTTCTTCCGTTCTGGATGCCGTCAACGCTTCCGCAACCTACCTCCCCCAGCTTTGCAAAGACCCCGACATGAAGGCCATCGGCGCTTGCCGCACCTGCCTGGTCCAGATTGAAGGTATGCGCGGCCTTCCCGCTTCCTGCTCGGTACCCGCCGCCGACGGCATGGTTGTTCGCACCGACACCCCCGCGGTCCAGCGTATCCGCTCCGGAGTGCTGGAACTGACCCTGGCCATGCTTCCCTCCGAGAAACCCGCCCAGCCAGTGGTAACCTCCGCCATCCGCGGCGAAGGCCAGTACGGCCAGTTGACCCGCGCTGCCCGGCAACACGGCATTGACGGCTCCCGCTGGCAGGCCAGGGAACGGGAAGAGACGGACACCAGCAACCCCGTCTTCAACATCGGCATGGAGTCCTGCATCCTGTGCGCTCGCTGCGTAAATGCCTGCCAGGAAGAGCACCAGTTCATCGGCGCCATCGATTTGCTGGGCGCTGGTTCCTCCGGCCGCATTGGCGCTTTCATGGACAAGCCCCTGCTCGAGTCCATCTGCACTACCTGCGGCCAGTGCCTGTCCGTCTGCCCTACCGGGGCCATCCAGCCCAAAACCACCATCTCCCAGTCCATCGCTCTCGAAGAACAGTCTTCCGTCCCCCCTCTCCCCTTGGCAGAGGGTCCGGGGGTGAGGGCGGAAAAGACCGTCTCCACCACCTGCCCCTACTGCGGCGTGGGTTGCGGCATCAAAATGCAAATAAGCCAGGGCGACGAAATCGTGGCGGTGGAGGACGATCCCGACAACCGCTCCAGTGCCGGCATGCTGTGCGTGAAGGGACGCTTCGGCGCCTCCTTCGTCCACCATCCCGACCGCCTTACCACGCCCCTGATTCGGGAGAACGGAGAATTCCGCGAGGCCTCCTGGGACGAAGCCCTCGACCTGATAACCGACCGGCTCGTCAACTACCGGAACGACAACTTTGGCACTCTCTGTTCCGCCAAGGCCACCAACGAAGACGGGTACATTCAGCAGAAGTTTGCCCGTCTGCTCATGCAGACCAACAACATCGACCACTGCACCCGCCTGTGCCACTCCCCCTCGGTGGAGGCCATGCTGGCCACCCTGGGCAGCGGTGCCACCAGTAACTCCTACACCGACTACGAGAATGCCGGTTGCCTGGTGGTAATCGGCTGCGACCCCACTTCCAACCATCCCGTGGCCGCCTCCCGCATGCGCCGGGCCGTGGTGGAGCGGGGAGCGAAGCTCATTGTCATCAACCCCCGCCGCATCGATATGTGCGACTACGCCGACCTCTGGCTCCGTCCCTACCCTGGTACCGACGTGGCCCTGATGAATGGCCTGGCCAGAATAATCCTGGACGAGGGCCTGGTGGACCAGTCCTTCGTAGCCGACCGCACCGAGGGCTTCGAGGACTGGAAAAGAATAGTTGAGAATTACCCCCCCGAACGGGTCGAAGAAATCACCGGCGTTTCTGCCCGTGACCTGCGGCTTGCGGCCCGCATGTACGCCAGGCCTCCCATCCCTGACCGGGTCCCCTTCGCCCCCTCGGGACAGCCATCCGACTCCCCTCTACCCCAGGGAGAGGGGCAGGGGGTGAGGGAGTATGCCGGCTCCTGCCTCATCTGGGGCATGGGCATCACCCAGCACACCAACGGCACCCCCAACGCCCACGGCCTTCTGAACCTGGCCCTGGTTACGGGACAACTGGGGCGGCCCGGTTCAGGCGTGTCTCCCCTTCGGGGGCAGAACAATGTCCAGGGTTGCGGCGACGCCGGCTGCATTCCCGACAACATGCCGGGATACCAGGGCTATCGCCAGGAGGTAATGGACAAGTTTGAGGACGCCTGGGGAGGCGTACCGCTGCCCGGGGTGCGGGGCCTGGTCATTACCGAGATCGTCCGTTCCATCGCGGAGGACTTCGGTATCAAGGCCATGTACATCACCGGCGAAAATCCCCTGCTCAGCGAACCGGACCTCAACGAAGCCGCCGAACTCTTCAACAAGCTGGAGTTCCTGGTGGTGCAGGATATATTCCTGCATGAGACGGCCCAGATTGCCGACGTAGTGCTGCCCGCCACCAGTTTTGCCGAGAAGGACGGCACCTTTACCAACAGCGAACGCCGTGTCCAGCGCATCCGCAAGGCGGTGGAACCCCGGGGCCGGAGCCGTCCCGACTGGGAGATAATCTGCGACCTGGGCCGCCGGATGTGCCGCAAGCTGGACTTGCCTTTAGAGGAACAGTTCACCTACAGCCATCCTTCGGAGATCTTCGATGAAATGGCCCGCCTGACGCCCATTCTGTCCGGCATCAGCTACGACCGCCTGGAAAAAGAGGGAGGCATTCAATGGCCCTGCCCTTCTCCCGACCACCCCGGCACTCCCTATCTGTACGCCGACTCCTTCCCCCGTGGCCCCCGGGCCCGGTTTATCGGCTACGAGCAGGGGCCCCTGTCCGACGAGCGCCCCAGCCGGCGTTACCCCCTCATCCTGAACACGGGGCGGGTTCTCTACCACTGGCACGGCGGCACCATGACCCGCCGGGTGCCAGGCCTTCTGGCCCGTTCCCCCGACCTCGAGGTTTCCATCAACCCCTCCGATGGGGAGAAGTTTGGCATTGCCGACGGACAGGCCATACGTGTCACCTCCCGACGGGGCGAACTTACCGGCCGGGCCCTGTTCACCGACCGGATGCGCGCCGGGGAAATTTTCATCCCCTTCGTCAAACTCTCCGAGTCGGCCGCCAACTTCCTGACCAATTCGGCCTACGATCCCGACACCATGATTCCCGAGTACAAGGTCTGCGCGGTGCGGGTGGATGCGGGGTAATAGGGGCGATTCGCGAATCGCCCCTGCTCTGCAATACGTCATAAAGGACAGGTGAGGTTGCCGGTGAGTATGGACTATTTCGTGGCCTACCACGCTGCCGACCAGAAGTGGGCCGAGTGGATTGGTGAGTGCCTTCAGGAATCAGGACACACCTTTGAACTCCAGTCCTACGACTACTGGGCCCGGTCCAGCATGATCCTGGAAATGTTCGCCGTCAGCGCCATCGCCGACGCCACCATCGCCGTCCTCTCTCCCGACTTCCTGGCCGAAAATCTCGACCGCCCCGAGTGGCAGGCCGCCTGTGCCCAGGACCCTACCGCCACCCTGGGCATCCTTATTCCGGTGCGGGTTCGGGAGTGCGACGTTGAGATGGCTCTGCCAGGGGTGGAGTACATTGACCTGGTGGGGCTGGCGGAAGACCCGGCAGAATCATTGCGGAAGGGGCTCGCGATGAGACCTTCCCCCGGATCTGCGCCGTCAAACTGATCCGGCAGGGGTCAGGTCACAAGTAAATGGCGAAAGGGTAAGCGGGGAAAGGGTACGCCTGAGCCTGGCGTGCAACCCGCATTCCCCGCGCCCGGTAGCCGGTTCGTCGCTCTCCCTGCCCCTTAGACCTCGCCTCTTTCCTCTTCCTTCGCCAGGCGCAGCCCCAGGGTTATCAGCCACACGACGTAGAAGAGGTACATGCCCCGGCCAAGGGAGGATGCCGAATCCAGCATGCTGGATTCGAAGATTGCCACTGCCCATGCCACGGTTCCAACCAGGCCGGCAAGGGCCGCCAGCCAGGTCAGGATGTTGAACACGGTCCCCCGGGAATCTATCAACACGCTGAGTGCGAACAACAGCAGCCCCGCACTGACGGCGACGCCGCCGGACAAGAGCAGGGACATTCGGATAATGTAGATTGAACTCCATGCGGAAGAGGAGAACTCGGCAGCCCACCCCCCCTGCGCTACATCCGGTTGGAAAGGCAGGGCGCTGGACATGGTGATCACCAGGGACTGCACTGCCATCCACGCAATTACTCCCACGGAGATCAATGCCAGACCGGCCATGTTCAGACCATCGCCCCGACTTCCCCGGTGCGCAACATGCACCTCGTACATGCCGAAAGCCATGAGCGCCAGTCCCAGCATGATCAGTCCGCTGGTGATTTTGACCATGGCGGGATTGCCCTGCCAGGCTTCCATAAGACCGGCGGGGTCCGACAGGGGCGCCGTATCCAGGAGAATGCCGCCAGGCTGAATCAGGAACATCACGAAGGCGAGGGTTGGTCCGACAATCAGCGATATTGCCCCGAGTTTGTTGGTAGAAAGAAGGTTCATCTCAGTACTCCTTTCGCTCTTCAATTTTTTGACCGCCATGCTTTACAGTCTTCGCTAAGCGACTGGGCAGATGGTCAACGGGTCCCGGCTCAATCGGCGCTGGAAGATCGTACTATTCGAGTTTTTCGCGAGTACTTACCTGTGTCCCCGAATAGCAATCCGACCCTTGGACCCTCGTGGACTTACGGATGGCTGGTAGTTCAACAGCATTGTAACGATGGGCTGGGGTATAACCGTCCTTCCGGCGAAAGCCGGAATCCAGAGCCCCTCTTGTGCACTGCAGTTGACCATTCGCAACCTGTCTGGATTCCGGCTCAAGGCCGGAGTGACGATACAGATTTAGCAGTCATCATTTCAAACCTGTTGGCCTGCTAGTCCCCCGGCGCTCCGGAAAACTCCGCCGCCGCCGCTGCGGCAATCTCCTCGGCGTTCATGTCCTTGATGTGGGTGGCCATGGCCCAGTGGTGGCCGAAGGGGTCCCGAACCTGGCCGTACCGGTCGCCCCAAAAGGCGTTCATAGGTTCAAAGATGGTCTCGCACCCGGCTTCCATGGCCCGCTGGTACAGGGCGTCAACATCTTCGGTGTATATCTGCAACGCCACTGTTGTGCCCTTGGCCGATGCCGGGGACAGGGCGTCGGCGCAGCCGAATTCCGGTGGAAACTCGTCGGCAACCATCACGAAAGAACTGCCAATCTGCAGCAGCCCGTGGGCCAGCAGGCCCATACCGGGCATTTCAAACCGGGAAATCTCCACCGCCCCAAAGGCCTTGACGTAGAAGTCCATAGCCTCGGCGGCGTTCTTGATTACCATGTGGGGCGTAACCGAGTGAAACCCCGGAGGAATAGGGGATGCGGTAGTCATTGCTTGCTCCTGAAAAGAGGTTATTTTCGCGCTATCTCTGCGCAGGAGCTATTTTAGTCGCTCGGCGGCGGAATCGCCTCTGGCAAATGTCAGCAAACCGGCACGGTTTTCGGGGTGTCTGCGGCCTTTATCGCCGGCCAAATTCCCCTAGACGGCTGCGGATTTCCCTGGATGGAATCCACAGGATGGCGCAGGCAGGGACCCATGACCGTGTGCCCCTGCTGCCCCGGCTGGGATTGCGCTGCCCTTGCTCCCGACTTCGTGGACAGCAAGGGCCGAACGGAATCAGCTGCCTCGCTCGGCCTCCTGCTCCAACCTGCGCCGCTCGCGGTTGGTGATGGCCCGCACGGCTTCATCGGCTCCCATGCGGCCCACCGGCCCCGACGCGTACATGGCGCCCAGCACCACGCCGCCCCGACCCAGCAGAAACTCCGATGGCTGGATATACCCATCATGGTCATCCGACCACCAGCCGCCAATCTTGTCGCCATCCTCGCTGGTCGCGCCGTAGGCAACCGGGAAGGTCAAGCCCTTGCCTACAACTTCAGTGGCCTGCTCCAGCGTGTCGCAACTGACTGCGTAGATGGTGGCTTCCATGCCTTCCAGTTCGGCCTTCTTTTCTTCCCACGCGGCCAACTGCCGCATGCAGTAGGGTCACCAGTGACCCCGGTAAAACAGCACCGCCGCATAGCGCCCGGGCACATCCTCCGGAATTCGCACCTGGCCGCCGCCGACCAGGTTAAGCGTCAGTGATGGGAACCGGTCTCCCTGTTGCAGTTTCTCCATAGTTCGCCTCCTTTAGCTTAGCCCGCCCTCCAGCGCTCTCTCCCTGGTCACCAGCGATCCCGCCGCGGGTACCTCGTCCTGGGCCACCCCTTCGGGCCACCAGGGGTCTTCGTACTCGCCCCAGATGTCCTTGATGTGAGGCATTACTTCCCTGGCGAAGAGTTCCGTGTTCTTCAGGGTCAGTTCCTTGGGCATGGTGCCTATGTGTAGCAGGCACATCAGGTGTCCCACCCGCAACAGTTCGATGGCCTCGGTCAGCCGCTGCCGCACGGTTTCGGCGCTGCCTGCGATAACGTGGCCCTGCTCAACGTAGTCTTCCCACTCGAGTTCTCCCGCTGCCTTCTGCGCTTCTTCCCCAATCTGGGGCCGCACCGACTCCCGCACCGACGCGATGGAGCGGTAGCCCGGGGCCTCGGCAAAGGGAGCGTGAATGCGCAGCATCTTCTGGTAGAAGTACTTGACGTGGTCCTGGTATTCCTCCTTGGCCGACTCGTCGGTTTCCGAGACGCAGACCAGCTGCAGGAAGCCCAGCCGGTAGGGGTTGTCGTCAACGCCCCTCTCGGCTACCCGGTTCCAGAACCCGTCCACCACCCGTTTGCCCCTCAGGTAGCCAAAATAGCTCAGGTAGCAGTAAACGTAGTCCCGGTCCAGCACCCAGTCCCATGTTTCCAGGCTGCCGCTGCCCGGGATCCACACCGGCGGATGGGGCTGCTGCAGGGGGCGGGGCCAGATGCTGACGTACCGCAGCTTGTTGTACTTGCCGTTGAATATGAAGGGCTCTCGCTCCGACCAGGCTTTCATAATCAGGTCGTGGGCCTCGGTGTGCTTCTCCCTCAGCGTGACGGGCACCTGACCGTAAGAGAAGGTGGTGTCCATGGAAGTCCCAACGGGAAATCCGGCCACCAGGCGGCCGCCGCTCATCAGGTCCAGCATGGCCATCTCTTCCGCCACCCGCAACGGCGGCTGGTACAGGGCCAGGCTGTTGCCCAGCACCACCAGGGCCGCCCGTGAGGTGGAACGCGACAGCACCGACGCAATCAGGTTGGGCGAGGGCATAATGCCGTAGGCGTTGTTGTGATGCTCGTTAACGCACACCCCGTCAAAGCCCATCTGGTCGGCAAACTGCAGCTCATCCAGGTAGTCGGCGTAGTGCTGCTGACCCAGTTCGGGGTCGAAATTCTCGTTGGGCAGATCCACCCACGCGCTGTGGTGTTTCGATTCAAAGTCCTGGGGCAAATGCTGGTAAGGCATCAGGTGGAAAAAGGAGACTTTCATGGCGCTCTCCCGCAGCAGGTTTAGCGAAGTTCGTGAGCAGTCTTTACGTTTGGGGAATAATAGCACATCACCTTCCCGCCCTAAACCGGAAGGCCCCCGGAAAGTTGACTTGATGGTTGAACGGGAACCGTAGGGGCAGCCCTTATGGCCGCCCTGTATCACGTCCCGCCAGGAACCCTCTTGTCCAGGCGCCCTGTTGCGATAGCACAAGAGCCTGTCGCCCTATTTCGCTCCCCGCACTATGTTTGCCCCGGGGTGTCCCCTGCGACTGGCCGGTGAAGGGCAGGCCCGCTTTCCCTGTCCTACCCCAGAAACTTCCGAAGTTGTCCCGCCTCGCCCACGTACTGGGAAATGTTGACATGGGTATGGGTTTCCATCCCCGCGCGGATAGCGCTGGTCAGACCCTCGTGGACCCGGTCTATCTCGTCGGTAAACTTGCCCACCAGTCCAAAATATTCGTCACCCAGCAATTCCCTGACGCTGTTCTCGTTGGTGAAGCGCAGGGCAGCCCGCAGGTCATCATCCAGGCTGGGATAAACCTCGCGGAGGAATGCTATGTCGTCCCGGTCCAGGGCCGTCAGCCCCAGCAGTTCCGGAGGAATGCCAATGGAGTACATGGATGCGGCAAACCCGATGGCCCGGGGCAGGGTCACTTCGTCCCCCACTCCATCCAGCGTGCGCCCGTAGCCGAAGAGGCCAACATGCAGCTTGCGATCCCGCCGGCGGGGAACGTAGCGCGATGCGGCGCTGATTGTGCCGATCAGCCGCCGTACCTGGTTCTGGTACTCGGCCGTGGTCTTGTCAATTATGGCGCGGGCCCGTTCCTGGTCTATGGATACCGGTTCCTTCCGCTCGTGGGCGCGCAGCTGGGCAATGCCGTTGCGGACCGTCTCCTTGTCGTAGTCATACTTGAAGGCCGATTGGACGGTGAAGGTGTGGGCGCTAGGGTACTCCGTTAAGGCGCGCTCAATGTTGACCGGCGTCAGGTGGCCGCGGAAGGGCACCGACCCGGCTCCAATTATCGGATACAGGGGTATTCCCAGCCGTTTTTCCAGGTCGTAAAGCCGTGACAGCCCCACCTTCAGCACCAGTTCGGCTCCCACGATACCGTAGTTGAGCGCAGGGTCGCTGCGGGCCAGGAAAACCCGCTGGGCCGGCAGGTCTCGCCCCCGAAGGTATTCTTCCACTATGAGATCGCAGTAGAAGAGGTGCTCCATGTCCTCAATCAGGGGGATGACGCGTAACTGCTTGGGGTAGAACTCGCCCACCCAGTCCTTTACCAGCTTGTCTCCCAGCAGGGTGTGGGCTTCCTGCCCGACGATGACCTGCCGGTAATAGGCCTCCACCAGCGCCAGTTCCTCGGCCGAGGTGGTAAAGGGCAGGATAACCTCCTGTATGGGAGCGGTCTCATCGGTCCCGTCCCCATAAAAGTTGCGGGCCATGTCCCAGGCCGACGGGACGCTCTGCAGCGCCTCCACCATGGACTTCCTCATGTCCCGCTCGATTCCCGGGTTGGGCACCCGCAGGGTCAGGACCACGTCCTTGCCGAGGCGGCGCTGGCTCTGGAAGAAGTCGGGGTAGCCGGTGAGCAGCTTGCGGACCACCTGGTTGTCGGCGTCCTTGCCCTCCGAGTCCCACATCTGCTCGTTGCAGCCCAGGGCAAAAATATCTGCGGCTTCCTGTACCTCGCCGTCGCCACGGATTACACCGGCTTCGTCGGCAAAGGGCGAGGGAGTAGCATTGTCAGGGTGCTGGGTGCTCATCACCTTGGGGACAAAGAACATGGCGTACCTCGATAGCGACAGACAAAAGGATGGTGGCAGACAAAAGAAATAGAGGAGAGTAGTTCGCTCTCCTCTATTGTACCTTTTCTTGCCAGTTACCTTGTCAAGCTATGCAAAGTCGCCGTTAAGCTTCCATTCCCTTTTCTCCGGACCGGAAACAACCGGCCCATAAAGCAAGGGGCGGGTTTGAAACCCGCCCCTGACGTTCACCGAATGCCTGAACCCGGTGGAAACTCGAAAGTACCTACCCCAGAAACTCCTTCACTGCGGCAATGAAGTCGGCCGGATTGTCCTCAAACACCATGTGGCCGGCCTGGGGGATTTCCACCATTTGGGAGTTCGGTATGGTTTCCAGCATTTGCTGGGCCGTGTCCGAAGCCAGCAGATCGGTCTCCGCGCCTCGCACTATCAAACTGGGGCAGGTGATTTTGGGCAGGGAGGGCCACAGGTCGTCGGCCGGTGGGACCGTATTGTTGCGGCGCTGCTCCCGAATCACAGCGTCATACTTCCAGCCAATCTTCCCGTTGGGAAGCTCTTTGGTGGAATACTGCACCCGCCGTCGCATTACTTCCTCCGAGGCAAAGCGGTTCTGGGCATTCTGGTAGTTGAAGACGTCCTCGAAGGAATCAAATTCCTCGGGCACGTTGCGGATTTCATCGGCAATGCGGTTGCTGCCCCGGCTGTCCAGAACGGGCCCCACATCAACGATTACCAGTTTCTCCAGCCTGTCGGGATTCTGGCCCGCGTAGGCCATGCTGTTGCGCCCGCCCATGGAATGACCCACCAGGACAAACTTGTCCAGACCCAGGGCCTCCACAAAACCGGCCAGGTCGGCCACGTAGGCGCTGGTCGTGTAGTCGCCGTCCTTAGCCCAGTCGCTGTCACCCCGACCCCGCTGGTCCAGCGCCAGCACCTGGAAGTCATCACACAAAGCCGCCGACACATCGTCCCAGGAATGGGCGTGCCCCCGCAGCCCGTGCACCAGCAGCGCTACCGGCTTGCCCACGTTTCCCCAGTCCAGGTAATGCAGGGTGTGCCCGTTGGCGGACACGGTCTTGCTTTGAGGTTGTACCTGCGTAGTCATGGCATTTACCTCCGGTTCAAATTGGCTTCCCAATCGCTCGGGATTTGGAGCAGTCTAACACAACAGCGATTCCAAAGTGCCTCGGAATGCTTCTTATTTCGGACCGTCGGTCCTGATACAATCGATTCACAATAGTATGGGGGGAATAATGGGGCGGACAGAGGTTAATGCCGTAATAATAGGCCCACAGGCAGAGCGAGAGTTCACTTTCCTGGTGGACACCGGGGCAACGTTTGTTGGCCTTCCGGCTGATGACATAGAGAACTTGGGATTGATCCCTATTCCTGATGGCAGGAGACAGTTTGTGACCGCCAACGGGGTAGTGGAACGCGACACTTACAGTGCCTATGGCAGGCTCGAAGAACAGGGTTTCTTGGCAACTGTCATGGTCGCGCCGATCCCTTTGATTGGCTATGAACTGCTGGAAAATATGAGATTCCGGGTGAATCCCATTACTCAGTCCCTGGAGCGTGTGGGGGATGAAGAAATGGGCCCGCCGTACATGCTATAGACCGGATATAGTCAGCCTGGTTCGGTGAAAGTGGGGAAAGAACGTACAGTGTCTTGTCCCCACTTCTTTTCAGTCCCCTCACTTCCCCTGCCAGTTAGGCTTCCGCTTCTCGGCAAAGGCCTTCGGTCCCTCCTTGGAATCCTCGGTGGTCAGCAGCTGATCGTACATGTGGTAGGTTAGCGACGAAATGTCCTGGGTGGACATGTTCAATCCCCGGTAGGCCAGTTCCTTGAAATACTGCACGGCCAGCGGCGCGTTCTCCGCAATCTGCGCCGCCATGGTCATGGCTTCCTCCATTAACTGATCGCCAGGCACTACCTTGTTCAGGAAGCCCATATCGTAGGCCCGCTGGGCCGTTACGGGCTGGGCGGTAAGGCACAACTCCAGGGTGGCTGCCAGGCCAATCTGCTTGGGCAGTATGGTGCCAAAGGGCGGCAAAAGGCTCCACTTGGTCTCGGTAATGCCCAGCTTCGCGTCCTCCGATGCAATGCGCAGGTCGCACATCTGGGCAATGGACCAGCCCCCGGCCAGGGCAAACCCGTTGATTGCGGCGATGATGGGCTTCCAGGTCTGGGGCCACATGTAGGGGCGGTCCGGGTACATGCTGTCTCCGGCCCGTGCCTGCCGTCCGTCGGCGTTGTCGTTGGCTCTCTCTTTCAGGTCCCGGCCAGCGCAGAAAGCCCGGCCCGAGCCGGTAACTATTGCTACCCGGGCGTCGGAATCTCCATCGAAAGACGTTATGGCCTCGGCCAGGTCGGCCCGCAACTGCCGGTTGATGGAGTTCAGCGAATCGGGGCGATTCAGGGTTATGGTTACGATGTTCTCGGTCTTTTCATACAGGACGGTTTCTGCCATTTCCGGTGTCTCTCCTTTTTCGGACAAAAAAATTTGTGCCCTGAGTGTAACATCAGGGCACGATTTTCTCCCAGCAAGGGCATGGGCATGGGCAGCATGGCTGTTCGCTCAGGCGTAATGCCCCAGGTAGGTCCCCCCAATTATATGGATATGCCCGTGGCTCTGGCTTTGCAGCCCGTCGTAGCCAAAGTTGGACAGGATGCGGAAGCCGTTGGGACAGAACATGCACCCCAGGTCCACGGCTATTGTTCCCAGCCGTTCCATTATGCCGCTGCTCCACATATCCAGTTGGCTCATATGCTTCTTGGGCATGGCCAGCAGCATCACCGGCACCCACGTCAACCGGTTAACGATGACAATTATTTCGTCATCCACATACCGAATCCTGGCCGGTTCTCGCCCCGCCACTATCTCGCAGAACACGCAGTAAGGCGCCTCGCTCGTCAATTAACCACCTCTATACTCAGGTCAATGGATTCTTAAGCCCCGCCTTGCTAAGTTGGTCTCCCGCCAGATGAGGGAATTTACTCCACTGGCTCAGGCGCCAGAACCAGTCGGCCACGGTCGTTCCTAGTCAGGCGGCCGGCCACCGAACCCACGCCGTGGCCGAAGACCAGCAGCCAGTTTTCCTCTTCTGCCTGCGTAAGCCACCGGCGCTTGGCAGCCAGTGACTCCATGGGGTACAGGTCTATGGCGGTTATGTAGGTAAGGGGCAGGTGCTCGGCGGTGGGCACAACGTCGCCAAAGCTGGCCAGTTTTTCGCCGTCCGACTCCAGGTACACCATCTGGTGCCCTGCTGTGTGGCCTCCCGTGTGGCGAACCCACAACCCGGGCAGCAGTTCGGTATCGCCGTCCAGCAACTCCATCTGTTGCGAGTCCTGTAGCGGCACGAAGTCATCGGCATGGTAGGCCAGGTGAGTGCGCTCGTTGGTGTTGCTGGCTTCATCCCAGTCGGCCTGCTGGGCCAGGTGGGTAGCGCGGGGGAAAACTGGCACGGGCTGGCCGGTACCCCGATGGTAACGGGTGCAGCCGCCCACGTGGTCGAAGTGCAGGTGAGTAAGGACTACCAGGTCAACATCCTGCGGTTGAACGCCCTGCTGGGCCAGGTTTGAAACCAGCTTGCCGGCCCGCATACCGTAAATGGTACGGGCTTGCCGACTGTGCTTGGTTCCTGCGCCCGCATCAACCAGTACCGTCTTGCCCCGGTGGCGAATCAACAGGCAGTTGAGGCCCACGGTTACCCGGTTCTTGCGGTCGGGTGGGTCGCGGCGGCTCCAGATGACTTTGGGTACAACGCCGAACATGGACCCGCCGTCCATACGCATGGCGCCGTCGCTGACTATCGTAAGTTCGGCGCTGCCCAGTCGCATAATGCCAGTGAATTATAGAGACCCGCCCTGCATTGTCAACGGCGACTCGCTCTACACAAAGACCCATCCCATTTCAGCTTCGGCCAAACGCCGTCCTTCCCCGCGCCGGCGGGAACTCCGAACTTGCAGGGAACCACGCTAAAGGAGAAACTCTCCAAACGCGACACCCCCGCTCACCGTAGGGGCGGGTTTCAAACCTGCCCCACCCCGCCACCCACAAGTCAATGCATCCCTGAGCCTGCCGAAGGGCCTTAAAACCTTCCCAACTGCCCGGCAACAGGCCCGAAACTCGCTTTGCGAGATGCTGCAGACCCCCCAACCCATAAGTCATGTCGCCCTGAGCTTGTCGAAGGGCCTCAAATTCTTCCCAACTGTCCAGCTACAGGCCCGAAACTCGCTTTGCGAGATGCTGCAGACCCCCCAACCCATAAGTCATGTCGCCCTGAGCTTGCCGAAGGGCCTCAAATTCTTCCCAACTGTCCAGCTACAGGCCCGAAACTCGCTTTGCGGGATGCTGCAGACCCCCCAACTCATAAGTCATGTCGCCCTGAGCTTGCCGAAGGGCCTCAAATCCTTCCTGCAGTCATACCCCACGGCACAAGCCATCTCCCCCCACTGACACCACCCCCTTCCCACCCTGGATAACCCGCCCCTACCATTAACAGACAATAACAGCAAAGGACCATCCGCCCGGGCACAAACCCTGTCGCCAATAACCCCTGTCATCCTGGCCAAAACCGGAGGCTCTAACATCCATAACAGAAACCTTGTCCCGTCAACCCCTGTCAGAATTCCCCCTTCGCCCATTGGGAAAGGGGCAAAAGATGAGGGAAACACCCTTTCATCAACCTGTCATCTGCCCCCATCCCCAGCTACAAAACAACAGGAAATGAAAGGAAATAACGGGAAAAAACGAAATTCACCCTTTTTCACGTAGGGGCGGGTTTGAAACCCGCCCCTACGTTCGCCCTGAGCCCGTCGAAGGGCCGCACGGAATGGTTCTCCAAGCTCACTACGAACGGACCCGAGGAGTTGCCACCGACAATCGAAGGGCCTAAAACCCTTCCCCTCAAACTGTCTTGCCTTGGGCCGCTGTGTTATACTTTTCGCCTGCTGAAAAACGCGACTTTTCTTAGGGGGCGTCGTTCATGGCCGGTGAGATTGAGTTTGTTGACGGTGGGACCATTACCACCCCTCAGGGGTTCATGGCCGGAGCAACTTACGCGGGCCTGAAGACTTTCGCCGAGGACAAGCTGGACCTTTGCGTTCTGCTCTCGGAACTCCCCTGCGCCGCTGCCGGAGTCTTCACCAAAAGCGCGGTCAGGTCTTCTACCGTTACGGTGAACCAGGAACGGCTGGCCCAGGGCGTACCCTTGCGTGGACTCATCGTAAACGCGGGAATCGCCAATACCTGTGTCGGAGAGCAGGGCTACATCGATGCAGTGGAAATGACTCGACTGGCGGCGCTTAAGACCGGGGTCAGCCCCGAGGAAGTCCTGGTCTGCAGCACCGGCATCATCGGCGTAGAGCTTCCCATGGCGTTGATTCGTGACGGACTGGACCAGATAGAGCTTCACGGCAATGGCGGTCCCGACATGGCCAGGGCAATCATGACCACCGACACCCGCCCCAAGGAACTTGCCGTCTCCTTCGTGGTTGACGAATGCCAGATCCACCTCGGTGGCATCGCCAAGGGTTCCGGCATGATCCACCCGAATATGGCCACCATGCTGTCTTTCCTGACCACTGACGCCGCGGTGGAGCCAGCCTTCCTGCAGCAATGCCTCAGCCAGGTTGCTGACGAGACCTACAATATGCTCAGCGTGGACGGCGACAGCAGCACCAACGACACCGTCTTGGTGTTGGCCAACGGCGCCGCCCACAATCACCCCATCACCGGAGGCACGATGGCCGGCGAGGCTTTCATGGAAGCCCTGCGTCGGGTCTGCACTTACTTGACCCGGGAACTGGCCCGCGACGGTGAGGGAGCATCCCACCTGATAGTGGTTGAAGTGGACGGGGCCGCCAATACCGACGATGCCCGGCTGGCCGCCAGAACCGTAGCTTCTTCGAACCTGGTCAAATCGGCAGTTTACGGTACTGACCCAAACTGGGGCAGGCTCATGATGGCCCTTGGACGCAGTGGCGCCGCTGCTGAAGAGGAGAAGGTGGACCTCTTCATTAATGGTGTGTGCATCATGGAGGCGGGCAAACCCATTCCATTCCATCGGGATGCCGTTGTCTCGTTGATGAAACAGCCCGAGGTAACTTTCCGGCTGCAATTGCATTTGGGAGACGGCCAGGCCACCGCCTGGGGCTGTGACCTTACCGAGGAATACGTGATTATCAACAGCGCCTACACCACCTGAGGTGATGCGCCGCCCCTTCTTTCGGGAATGCCGGCGGCGGTAAGGCTGCGCACAGGTTGCCTGAAAACCGAAACTTTAATCCTCCCAGCGTAGCGTACGCCAAGAGTTGGGGGGATTCTTAAGTTTCCTGCCAGATATATTTGACCCAACCCGGAGGTTGGAGTGTCCGACCGGGATTCAAAACCGCCCATAGTTGTAAAAATCGGGGGCAGCACCCTTGGAAATAACGACACCAGCCTGAAGGACCTGGTAGCGTTGCAGCAGCAGGGCCGCGATGTGGTGGTAGTCCACGGTGGCGGCCCCGTTATCTCCAACTGGATGCAGCGCCAGGGCATTGCTCCCCGGTTCGTCAATGGCCTGCGCGTCACCGACGCCGACAGCCTCGACATCGTGGTGGCGGTCCTGACCGGCCTGGTCAACAAGGAACTGGTCAGCATCATGCATGGCCTGGGCGCCCGGGTCCTGGGCATGAGCGGCATAGATGCCGGTATCCTCGAAGCCCGTGTCGCCAATCCCGACCTGGGATACGTGGGCGAAATTACCCGCGTCAATCCCGAGCCAATAAACGCCGTGCTCGACGGAGGCTACATTCCTATGCTGGCCCCCCTGGCCATGCAGGAGCGGGACGGTTCCGAACATGCTGGCGGCGCCCTGAACATCAACGGCGATACTGTTGCCGGGGAACTGGCCCACGCCCTGGGCTCGCAGCACCTGATTTTCCTTACCGACGTTGCCGGCGTGATGGATGGCAACGGCCGCGTTATGGCCCGCCTGGACCGTCGCCGGGCCAGCTTGCTGCTTAACTCCGACATCGTTCGCGGCGGCATGATTCCCAAGCTGGAGGCCTGCGTCCGGGCCCTGGAAAGCGCGCCGGTGGCCGACATAGTGGACGGCCGGGTGCCCGGCGTTCTGCTGAAATGCCTGGAAGGCGAGGGAGGCGGCACCCGAATACTGGGGTAAGAGAGGCGCTTATTCTCCTGGGTCGTTCATCGTTCGCCTAATCCGGCCAGCGCCCGGCAACCCTTCAGAACTGGATTGCGCCTCCAGTGCCTGACCCGTCATTGGGACAAGAGCCGGTATCCGGAGAGGAAGCGCCCGATACCTGGCCAACCGGGGCAATGTACCTGGATTCCTGTCTGACCCACGTTAAGGTATTAGGGTGTCTCGTCAAAAGCAGAGTTTCGTCTTTCCGGCGAAAGCCGGAATCCAGATCCGTCGTAAGAAGGGGTGATATGCTCAGCGATATACCAGGACTCTGGTATATCGCCTGTTTACACCCGATACCCAACCATCAGGAAGGATTAATTTGACGACAACCCCTGGAGGGTGGCAATCCCTGGCCGGCCCCAGCCGTTGCTCCGCCACTTGGACCGGTCAATAGCCCCGGACCCGACATCTCGCGCTTTATTCCGACCCATCCCGCAGCCGGACTTCCGCTAATGACACTCAAGGCAACTGTTTGTGAACCACGACCTGATTAACGACGGCGACCCAGTACCCGGCCCACCGCTGCCGGGGCTTTCCGCCGGCTCTTACGCATTATTCCGTCGCGGGTTCCTGATATTGATCGTGGCGGGCCTGGCCCTGGCGGCGTTGTGGTATCCCGTTGGCGTCTATGCAGACTACATCTGGCACGACCAGCTTGGTTACGGTCGCCCTTACCTTTACATAACCTTCGTACGGGCGGGGCTGTTCCTTATTCCCGGCCTGCTGGCGTCAACGATTATTTCCCTCAACATTTACGTCGCCCTTCCCCTGGCAATGGGACCCATTTCCCGTCCCCTGCCCCCCGACTTTCTCCGGCTGTGCCTGGCCTTGATGCAGGTGTTCATTTACACCTCCATCCTGGTATGCGGGCTGGTCTTTGGCTCCCAGGCAGTCCAGCACTGGGAACTGGTAATCCTGCTGCTCAACCAGTCGCCCTTCGGCATTATCGACCCCCAGTTTGGCCGCGATGTCACCTTCTATGCGGTTGGCCTGCAGGTCATGCGGGCCTCTCAGGGGTGGCTGCTGGCCCTCTGCATAACTTCCATAGGAGTTGCGGTGGGTCTCCACGGTTTCATTTACATCCTGCGTGGCCTTAACTTTGTCATCGCTCCGCGCACCCTGCGGCACATTGCAGCCCTGGGCATATGGCTGATGCTGGTTCTGGCCCTGCATCATGTCATCAACATTTACGAACTGGTTCTCTCCGAGGGTGGCGTGGTTATCGGAGCCACCTACACCGATGTAAACGCCCGCATTCCCGTTTTCTGGTTCCTCGCCGGCATAGCTTTGCTGGCGGCGGTGGGCTTTGGCGTCAGCATTCGCTATGTCGGGCTTCGGCTCATGGCAGGCGCCTTCAGTCTCTGGCTGATAATGTTCCTGCTGGCCGGGATTCTCTACCCCACCCTCTTCCAGCGTTTTCGGGTCAACCCCGACGAGTTTGCCCGCGAACAGCCCTACATCCAGCGCAACATAGATGCCACCCGCGCCGCCTACGGTCTGGATGGTGTGGAAGAAGTGCAATACCCCGCTGCTGAGTCGCTTACCGTTGAGGCGGTGGAACAGAACCGGAGCACCATCGAGGGCATTCGCCTCTGGGACGCGGCCCCCCTGCAGGATGCCTACAACCAGCTTCAGTTCATGGAGCTTTACTACAATTTCCTGAACATGGACTCGGACCGCTACCTGGTGGACGGCAAGGTGCAGCAGGTGCTTATAGCCGCCCGCGAACTGGACCCGGAAAATCTGCCCGGCGATGCCCAGAACTGGGTGAACCAGCGCCTTCAGTACACCCACGGCTATGGCGTTTCCATGACCCCTGCCACCGGCTACACCTTGGGCGAAGGCCGGCCAGAGTATTTCATCCAGGACATACCCATCAAGGGTGAGTTGCCCGTGACCCGCCCCGAGGTCTATTACGGCGAATCGGGCATCGAATTTACCATCGTCAACAGCGGAATGAGCGAAGTTAACCCCGGCTCCGCCACCTGGAACTACGACGGGGACGGCGGTGTTCCCCTCGATTCCTTCTTTCGCCGCATGCTGTACGCCCTGAAGTTCAGGGACATCAACATTCTTCTCAGTGACCAGGTGACCGAGGGAAGCCGGGTCCAGTTCTACCGCCACGTGGGTGACCGGGTAAAGGCCATTGCCCCCTTCCTGAAGCTGGACCGGGACCCCTATCCGGTGCTGGATGAATCAGGCCAACTGTGGTGGATCCAGGACGCTTACACCTTCTCCGACGGTTATCCCTATTCCACCCCCTCCGAGCGGGGCTTCAACTACATCCGCAACAGCATCAAGGCGGTGATTAACGCCTACAGCGGGGACGTGGACCTCTACGTTATGGATCCTGACGAGCCCCTGTTGAACATGTACCGCGAAGCTCTTCCCACCTTGTTCAAGCCCTTCGAGGAAATGCCCGAAGATCTTCGACCCCACATCCGGTACCCAATTACCCTCTTTTCCGCCCAGGCCGATACCTACCTGCGCTACCACGTTACCGATTCCCAGGTCTTCTTTAACCAGGCGGAACAATGGGACATCCCCCTGGAGACCAGGCTGGGTAAAGACGGCGTGCGGGTAACCCCCTCATACCTGCTCCTGCGTCTGCCAGGCGAGGAGAAGGAGGAGTTCGTAGTCCAGATGCCCTTCTCTCCTGCGGGTCAGAAAAAGAACCTGGTAGGCCTGCTGGTGGCCCGAAGCGATCTTCCCTACTATGGCCAGCTTCGTGCCTACCATCTCCCCGACGACCGGCAGATAGACGGCCCCAGCCAGGTGGAAGCCCGCATCGAAAACGACCAGGACTTTTCCCAGCTCTTCACCTTGTGGCAGGGCGCCGGTTCCGAGATAATTCGGGGGCGCCTGTTGGCCATACCCATTGCTGATACAATAGTGTACGTTGAACCCCTGTATCTGCAGTCGGAATTTCTGGACTTTCCCGAACTGAAAAAGGTTATACTTGCTGACAACACGAACCTGGTGATGGCCGACACCATGGCGGAAGGCGTGGCCCGCCTGACCGGCTCCGATTTAGTCCCTTCCTCCATCAATGGGGAAGGCAGGATTGGGGGTATTGGTGTCGGAGCAATTACCCCGGACCAGTCGGAGCAACTGGAACAAATGGAGGCAACAATCGGAGAGCTTGGAGAAGCTCTCGAGGACCTGGAAAGGTCCCTGCAAAATCTACGTGACACCTTGGGAGGTAACTCACCATGACCACTGGCAAGAGCAGCAGCGAATGGATCGCCATCGAAAACCAATACTACGCGCAGACGGTGCGCCGCCAGCCCGTGGTAATCGTCCGAGGCGAAGGCACCCGGGTCTGGGACGCCGACGGCAAGGAATACCTGGACTTCGTAGCTGGCTGGGCTGTTAACCAGTTGGGCCACAGCCATCCGGCCATTACCCAGGCCATTGCCGAGCAGGCCGGAACGCTGTTGCAGACTTCCAACCAGTTTTACACCGTGCCGCAACTGCAGCTTGCCGAGATGCTGATTGAGAATAGCTGCCTCGACCTGGTTTTCTTCGGAAACAGCGGCGCCGAGGCTGTTGAGGGCGCAATGAAGCTGGCCCGCCGTTACGGCAAGCTTAACCGCGACGGCGCTTACGAAATCATCACGGCCTTCAACTCCTTCCATGGTCGCACCCAGGCCACCGTTGCCGCCACCGGACAGCCCCACTACCAGGAGAACTTCGCTCCCCTGCTGCCGGGCTTTGTCCACGTGGACTACAACGACGTGGAAGGCGTGATGAACGCCACCTCAGACCGGACTGCAGCCGTGATGGTAGAACCGGTTCAGGGTGAAGCGGGGGTCGTAATTCCCGACGACGACTACCTCCAGCGTCTGCGCCAGTGGTGCGACAGCCAGGGCATACTGCTGATCCTGGACGAAGTCCAGACCGGAATGGGGCGGCTGGGAAGTCTATTCGGCTACCAGGAGTACGACGTTGAGCCCGACGTCATGACCCTGGCCAAGGGGCTGGGTTACGGCGTGCCCATCGGCGCCTTCCTGTCCAAGGCTCACTGCCAGGCCCTGGTGCCCGGGGACCACGGTTCCACCTTCGGCGGCAACGCCCTGACCACCGCCGCAGGTTACGCCGGAACCAAATTCCTTATCGACAACGACATACCCGGCCACGTAAAGCAGATGGAATCTCACCTGCTGGGACGGCTCAATGATGTGAAGGGACGCTTCTCCTTCGTTTCCGAGGTGCGCGGCAAGGGCCTGCTGGCCGCCATGGACTTCGACGATGCCATTTCCGGCCAGGTTCTGTCCAATTGCAACGAGGCCGGACTGCTGCTCAACGGCCCGCGCCCTAACACCATCCGGTTCATGCCTCCCCTGAACATCACGCCCGCCGAGATTGACGAGGGTGTAGGCCGGCTGGAACAGGCCCTGGAGAAAATTTAGAGACTATCTCAAAATCCCTTCCCCCTTGACGGGGGAAGGTTAGGATGGGGTGAAGAGCAATCTCTTTTGCTGTCGCATTTTGCCCAATGCCCTGCCTTGAATAATTTTGAGATAGTTTCTTAGTACCTTTGGGCGGCAGGGTGTCCAAGTGCCGCGTGTCCAAATACCGGACGTGGAGGTAATCAAACCCGTCATACCTGCAGAAGCCGGTATCTAGATCTCACACCTGTCGTTTTCGCCGGGAGCCCCCATAACCTCGGATAGGACGCTCCCGCCAAAATCAGTGCCCAAACCTGACCGATAGTTACGTTTCAGACAAGACCACGGAGGTAAACCACTACCAATGGCAAACGACAAAATCGTCCTGGCCTATAGCGGAGGCCTGGATACATCGGTGGCTGTACCCTGGCTCCAGGAGCAGTACGGCGCCGATGTCATCACACTGACCATCGATCTGGGCATGGTGGACCTGGAGTCCATTCGGCAGCGTGCCATTCAGGTGGGCGCGGCCAAGGCCCTGACCGTGGACGGCAAGGAAACCCTGGTCAACGAGTTCCTCTTCCCCGCCCTCAAAGCCGGGGCCATCTACGAGGAACAGTATCCGCTGGCCACCGCCCTGGGTCGGCCTCTCATTGCTCGTTACCTGGTTGAAGCCGCCCGGGCCGAGGGCGCTTACGCTGTTGCCCACGGTTGCACCGGCAAAGGCAACGACCAGGTCCGCATTGACGTGGGCGTGGCAGCCCTGGCCCCCGAATTGAAAGTCATAGCCCCCATACGGGACTGGGGTATGAGCCGCGAGGACGAAATCGAGTACGGCCAGGCCCGCAACCTGCCCATCAATGCCAGCCGCAGCCGTTTTTCCGTGGACGAAAACCTGTGGGGACGCAGCGCCGAGGCCGGTGAACTCGAAGATCCCTGGCTGGAACCGCCGGAAGACGCCTATGACTGGACCGAACCCGTCGCCAGCGCCCCCGACGAACCCACCTACGTGGAAATTCACTTTGTGGAGGGTGTTCCCACGGCCCTGGACGGCGAGACCATGAACGGGGTGGATTTGATCCGACACCTGAATACCGTGGCAGGTCGCCACGGCGTGGGCCGGGTTGACCACGTGGAAAACCGCCTCGTGGGCATCAAATCCAGGGAAGTTTACGAAACCCCTGCGGCGGTGACTCTGCACGCCGCCCACAAGGCCCTGGAAACCCTCACCCTCAGCAAAGACCAGGTCCGCCTCAAGGTCCAGATTGCCCAGCAGTACGCCGACATGGTCTATAACGGCCTCTGGTTTACCCACCACCGCCTGGACATGGACGCCTATATCGGCAGCACCCAGCGCTACGTTACCGGCGACGTGCGGGTTAGGCTGCACAAGGGTACCTGCACCGTAGTGGGCCGCACTGCTCCCAACGCCCTTTATAACTACAGCCTGGCCACCTACGACCGCGACGACCAGTTCGACCACTCCGCCGCCGCCGGCTTCATCGACATCTTCGGCCTGCCGGTAAGAACCCAGAACCAGGCACAGGGCTAGGCTTTTTAAGGCAAGGCGCTATGAACGAAATAATGACTTGGAAAGAAATTGAGGAGGCCTTTGATACCCAGTGGGTATTGATTGAGGATCCCGAAACTAACGTTGCTCAGGAAATCATTAGTGGCAGGGTTATATTTCACAGCCACAACCGCCAGGATGTGTACGGCAAGCTCATCGAGCTCCAACCGTACCAGCCGGCAGTCTTGTATGTGGGGGAAGCACTACAGGATAAGGTATTTGCACTTTGAGCACCTCCTTCAATCCTGTTGCTAGCTTTATTCCGGTAATCGTAAGGCTCTATGGCCCCCTTAATGATGTCAGAGTCCGTCTTGCCTTGGATACCGGTGCGACCCAAACCTTGGTCAACAAAGAAACAGCACAATTTCTTGGCTATGATGTAGATGAACCCGCCGAAACGGTAGGGTTAATCACTGCCAGTGGAGAGGAAACGACTTCAGTTATTGCAATTCGCAGGATTGAAGCGCTGGAACAATCAAGGAGAGACTTACCCGTACTCTGCCACAATCTGCCTTCTGGCGCCCCCTTCGACGGCCTCCTCGGCCTCGACTTCTTCCGTGGCCAGTGCCTTACCATCGACTTCCGCGAAGGACTTATCAACCTGGACTAGAAACACCTGAATCACAGACATACCTGGAGGACTTATGACCCTGGCCGAAAGAATGAACAACCTGGGCACCGAGACCGCTTTTGAGGTCCTGGCCAAGGCGCGGGCCCTCGAGGCCCAGGGAAGGGAAATCATTCACCTGGAGATCGGTGAACCCGACTTCGACACTCCTAAGCACATTGTTGATGCCGGAGTGCGCGCCCTGCAGGAGGGATACACCCACTACGGACCTACCCCGGGCCTGCCCGAACTGCGCGAGGCCGTCGCCCGCAACAGCCGCGAGGTACGGGGCATAGACACCGATCCCGGACAGGTGGTGGTAACCCCCGGCGCCAAGCCCATCATGTTCTACGTCATCCTGGCCCTGGCCGAACCGGGAGCTGAGGTTATCTACCCGAATCCCGGCTTCCCCATCTACGAATCCATGATCCGTTTCTCCGGCGCCACCCCGGTACCCATGCAATTGCTGGAAGAAAAGGACTACCACCCGGACCTGAGCGATCTGGCCAGCAAGATCACCGACCGAACCCGGCTCATCATCATCAACTCTCCCGAGAATCCCTGTGGTTCGGCCCTGTCTCGCGACGAACTGGAGACCATCGCCAACCTGGCTCGAGGCCGAAACCTGTACGTGATGGCCGACGAAATCTACAAGGACATCCTCTACACCGGCGAGCACTTCAGCATCGCCGCCTTCCCCGACATGGCAAAACAAACCGTTATCCTGGACGGCTTCTCCAAGAGCTATGCCATGACCGGCTGGCGGCTGGGCTACGGCATTATGCCCGAGGAACTGGTGCCCCACATCACACGGCTGGCGGTGAACAGCGTGTCCTGCGCCGCCTCCTTCAGCCAGCGGGCCGCCATCGCCGCGCTGGACGGCCCCCAGGATGAGGTCCAGGCCATGGCTGCCGAGTTCGCCCAGCGCCGCCGTCTCATCACCGACGGCCTGCGCAGCATACCGGGCTTCAACTGTCCCGAGCCCGAGGGCGCCTTCTACGCCTTCCCCAGCATCAAGGAAACGGGCCTGAGCAGCAGCGAATTCGAAGAACGAGCCCTCAACGAAGCCGGCGTGGCCCTGCTGTCCGGTTCAGCCTTCGGCGCCTACGGCGAAGGCTACGTCCGCCTCTCCTACGCCAACTCCCAGGAAAACATCACCAAAGCCCTCGAAAGCCTCCGGGCCTTTGTGGCGGGGCTGGGGTAAGGACAGTCTTTCACCACAAATAAGCACTAAAGTGGAATCTGTCCAATGAGATTATTTGTGGCTAAAAAGAAAGCTTTAGGGGAATCAGTAGCAGGTATCAGGCCGGGGCCGCCAGCGCTCTGGCCTGGGCCTGATAGCTGAGTGCCACATCGTCAATGCGGATCTTGTTCTTGTAGTAGAACAAGTCATCGTTGGTCAGGCCGGTAATTTTGAGGGCGATGTTGAGGGCATGAGGCTCGAGATGCCTGCTCAAATAGTTTCCCATTCTATAGCCTGCGAATGCGCCACTAATTCCGCCGGCAATGGTCCCTACACCACCGCCAATGGCGTTGCCGACTCCAGGAGCCACCGTTCCTACTAATGTTCCTACTGCCCCCATCCCTAGAGCGCCGCCTTTACCTCCCACGATAGATAGAACGGTCTTGGGCCCCATGCTGCCCAATAGAGAGAGTGTTTGAACCGTTTGAATCTTGACCTTGGTAGTAAAGTCCGTGGCTTCAAACTCCCTTTCGGTCTTGATGATGTTCATGATTAGACGCGCCGAGGCGAAAATTGCGGTGCCAAGGGGGATGATTTCCACCAAACTATCTGGTACGTCTATACCCAAATTGCCAACAAGGGTTTCAAGGCCGTCTTGGATTCCCACCACGGGCATGAAGTCGGAGTTGTTCGTAATTTGGTCTATCAATTCATCTGGAAATCTGCCCCTTCATTCATGAGTAAGATGTCCAGACTTCTCCTGACATGTTGATCTAGCTCCGAATTACTACCGATTATGTCCAGCATAGAATCGGCCAAATCTGGTCGAACACGTGACATAGACTCAATGGTCTCAGAAGTAGCAGGAAAGAGGAGTTCGGCATCAGGGTCATTTTCTCTTATGGCAGAGGTATCGACTTCCATCTCTTTTGCGAGGTCGCTGAGGTTGCTTTCATACCCCACTTTGGTCTGAAAGTAGGTGTTGGATTCCTGGCTGAAAGAGTCCCAATGTTCCTGATTTGAGACAGTTGCAGGTTGCAGGTCAGGATATCCATGTTCTATGAGGTGGTCATTGGCGATATATTCACCTATCCGACCCTTTAGCCCACTTACAATTCCATCCGCATTTTTCTCTCCGATGGTGAACTTTTCTTCGTAGAACTCGAACAATGATTGGGTTTCGGATTTCTTGGAATATATCTCACGGAAAGCGCTAAACAATCTGTCGTCGACATTACCTACGACCTCATCGAAACCAAGTAAATCAACAGCTTCCATTATTGCTGCTTCGTCTCTTAATTCGTTGATAAATGACTCCATGTAATCGGGGCCAAGTACCATCATTTCCTGCCATTGTTGGTACAGGGAATGCTCCGCCGCTAAACCGGGGTATTGCGCTGCAAAGGCTTGACCTAGGGTGTCATCCACATTGACACTATCGAAAATAGCCCACATCCCACCCGACACCCCCGCCGCAAACTCCGCAGCGTACATCGCCCGGTCCATATTCAATATGCCGGTGATATTGTCGCGGAAGGAGCGAGTTTGTCCCGATTCGTCGCTGCCAGGTAGTTCCCGCAGGGCTGGCAGCAGTTTGGACGATTGCATCGTCATGTTGGCCCTCCCCTTTAGCCCAGGATTCCGATAACGACCCCGGCGAGGGCTATGACCACCGCGCCCCCGGCTACCATCAAGAATTGGTTCCTGGCCTGGCGCAATTGCCCTTGCAAGGTGGCTAACTCAGTCGAATGCTGACGGCTCTGCTCTTCCCGTTCGGCTTTAGCTGCTTCCAACTCGGCCTGATGCTGGCGGGCTTGTTCTTCTGCCGCAGCTTTGGATTGGGCCAGCGCTTCTGCCTGTAGTCTCCGCTCGTCCTGCGCCGCCTGGAGCTCTGCTGCGTGTTGGCGACCCTGTTCTTCGGCTTCGGCCCTTAACTCGGCCATTTCAGCTTCATGTTGCGCTTGCTGTTGCTGCCGAGCCTCCGCCAGCGCTTCGCTGATGGCATTGCCAGCCACTAGGGGCAGGTTTTCATGGTCGGCGATGTGGCCAGTCAGTAGCTCATGCTGCCGGATTACCCGGGGAATGAGTTCCTGATTGATCTTGTCCTGCTCTTCCCAGAACTTGACCCTTTCCGCAATGTCTGGCGATTCCATCGACATATCCTCACTCTCCATAGCTACCAAATCAAACTGCCCCCAAGCAGCGCCAGTTGGGACCGCTCGGGGGCCGTTTTCACCATTGTTCCATCGATGCTTCTCAGGCTTGCGAAACTACGGCAGCCCCCCTCCAGCATCGTAACCAACCAGCGCCCGCTGGGCTGCGGACATGCTGGCCCCGGAGGCTACCTCGTACCCCAGGTCCGGCAGTATCTGTTCCAGGGCCGACAGAAAGGCAAACACGTTAGTTTCCTTGGCCGACTCCCCCATCAGACCGATACGCCAGGCCTTCCCCCGAACCTGCCCCAAGCCGCCGCCAATCTCGATGTTATAGTCCCGCAGCAACCGTCCCCGCACCGCCGCGTCCTCAATTCCCTCGGGAATCAGGGCGGTGGTCAGGGGATTAAGTCGGTACCCTTCGGCGGCCATCAACTCGATACCCAGGGCTTCCAGGCCGGCCCGCAGCGCCCCGGCCACCCGCGCGTGGCGGTGGATGCGGTTGTCTATCCCCTCTTCCATCATCATCCGCAGCGACTCCCGCAGGGCGTAGGTCATGGAAATGGGGGAGGTGTGGTGGTACGCGCGGGTCTGGTTCCAGTAACTCTCCAGGTCCTTCAGGTTGAAGTAGAAGCTCTGCACCTTGCTGGGCCGGGTGTTGATTACCTCAATGGCCCGGGGCCCGAAGGTGATGGGCGCCAGCCCCGGGGGTGACCCCAGGCACTTTTGCGTCGCGCTGTAGCAGACGTCCATGTCCCAGTCGTCCACGCGCACGTCGTGGCCGCCCAGGGAAGTCACCGCGTCCACAATTATCAGGGCGTTGTGGCGGTGCACCAGGTCCACAATCTCCGGCATGGGCGTCAGCACTCCCGTGGACGTCTCGGCGTGGACCACGCCCACTGCCTTCACCGGTCCGTGCTGCTCCAGAGCATCGGCAAGGACCTGTATGTCCACCGGGTCGCCCCACTCAAAGTCCAGAATAATCGCCTCGGCGCCGCACCTCTCTGCGATGTCGCCCAGGCGGTCTCCGAAGAAACCGTTGCGGCAGATGATCACCCTGTCTCCCCGCTCCAGCACGTTGGCGCAGGCTGCCTCCATGGCTCCGGTTCCCGTGGATGAGAGAGGGACAGTCATGAAGTTTTCGGTATGAAGCACCTCCCTCAGCATTTCGCAGACCTCGTCCATCACCTGGAAAAACTGGGGATCCAGATGGCCCAGAACCGGCAAAGTCATGGCCTGCAGCACCCGGGGGTTCACGGAACTGGGCCCCGGCCCCATAAGTATTCGCTGGGGAGGATTGAATTCGTCCATATAGGTTGGGGTAGTCAAAACGGGGTACTCCTGTTTGTGCTCGTCAGCAGTCTGGTTCCCCCATTATCCGCCATTTGGCAGTGGACGGCAAAAAGGGGACAGACGAAAAGTCTGCCCCCAAACCGTCAAGTCTTGAGGAATCGGACGCTTTTAGGCCCACCTACACCACTGGCGATGTCCCGCCGTCAATGTTTATGGCTATACCCGTCAGGTAGCTGGCCCGCTCCGACGCCAGGAATGCTATTACGTCTCCGGCCTCTTCCGTTTCCGCAATGCGGCCCAGGGGTACGCCCCGGGCTATGGCCGTCTGCTCGTAAAACTCGTCCAGCGTCAGGTCCGGGTTGGTTTCCACCAGCCGGTCGTAGCGGCGGGTGTGCTGACCGCTCTTGACGATGCCAATGCACACGGTATTGACCAGGATATTGTCCTTGGCCAGGTCCTTGGACAGCCCCTTGGTGATGGCAATGCCGGTGGCCCGGGAAATGGAAGTGGGCATGGAGCCCGGTCCGGGGGTCCGTCCGCCCAGGTTGGTGACGTTGATGATGCGCCCGCCGCCAACCTTGCGCATCTCCGGGATGGAACTGCGAATCAACCGCACCGCCCCCCAAACCTTCAGGTCAAAGTCATACTCCCATTCATCGTCGGTAACATCCTCAAAGGGCTTGGCCAGCGACACGCCGGCGTTGTTCACCAAAATGTCCACCCTCCCGAAGTTGTCCAGGGCAGTCTGCACCACCTGCTCCGCGCTGTCCGGATGGGAAATGTCGGCGGAGACGGGCAGCACCATACCCTCGGTGGCGGTGCGAATATCCAGGGCCGCCTGGTCCAGCTTTTCCTGGCCCCGCGCCACAATCACTACCCGCGCTCCCTCTTCCGCCATCCGCTGGGCGGCGGCCTTCCCGATGCCCTCGCTGCCGCCGGTAACAATGGCAACCTTGTCGGTCAATCCAAGATCCATTTCTTGACCTCCCTCTGCTTGGAAATATACCCGCCCGAAGCGGGCCCCGATTCTCACTGGAAATGCCGGCGTATTATAGCAGTAGTTCCCACATTCCGACTGCCGCCCGACCCAACTCAGCCACCCCCGGCTTCTCAGCCCCAGTCTCATCCCCACCGTAGGGTCAGACCCACGTGTCTGCCCAATCGCATTCCAGCCTCGCCACAACCCCGTCGTTCCCGCGTCGGCGAGAACCTCGAACCTGGAAAGAATGACGTCTGGAACGAAATTTTCACCTTTGTCCCACCGTAGGGGCGGGTTTGAAACCCGCCCCCAGCCCTAACCCGCCAAGACCTCAAATGGTCGCAGATAGCTGTGAAAACAATCTGCCACCAACCCCATGAGCGAAAATTCGCCCCCTCGTGGACTTACTCCCCCCGTTCGTCCTGAGCTTGTCGAAGGACATCCCCCTTCGCGGAATAGCTCCCCCACCCCACTGACACCACCCCCTTCCCACCCTGGCTAACCCACCCCTACCATTAAGAGATAATACCCAAAAGAGACCCGCTCCACCGTAGGGGCGGGTTTGAAACCCGACCCGCCGCCACCCACAGACCATGTCGCCCTGAGCTTGCCGAAGGGCCTCAACCCCAAGGCCAATCCCATTTCAGCTTCGGGCTAACCCCGTCCTTCCCGCGCCGGCGGGAAGGTGGATTCACATTTCAAGTGCAACACTGGTTTGGATAAGATTTCTGCTGGGGTAAGGTAGCCCAGGCACTTGCGTGGGGTATGGTTGTAGG